>Ga0129299_1000013_pt1 | contig 84332 bp, 83 predicted proteins | sample ConPoolayeCmetaG_FD_94477 | JGI IMG/M metagenome (GOLD analysis project Ga0129299, IMG submission 94477) | Hot spring microbial mat communities from California, USA to study Microbial Dark Matter (Phase II) - Cone Pool mat layer C metaG ...
CCGCCGACAAAGCAGGCGTAGCCGTCCCAATCGACGTTCCGGTCGAGTACCACCACGGGAATGCCAGCTTGGGTGGCCTCGCGAACGACATTGGTCAGGCCGGCCGCCTCCTTAGGGCTGATGAGAATGGCGTCCATGTTCTGCTGGATGAACGCCTTCATCTGGGCCACCTGTTCTTCGGTCTTATCGCCGGCATCCAGGATCGTCAGCTCGATGTTCGGATAGTTGCGGGCCGCGTGCTCACGCAGGCGGCGATTGAACTCGACCCGCCACGGCTCAGTCACCGTGCACTGCGAGAAGCCGATGCGCCAACGCCTCGACTGCGTAGCGCTCGCGGATGTCGTGGCGGCGGACGACACGGTCTTCTCGGCACCAACAGGCTGTGCTTTGCGCTCACAGCCCGCCGTTCCGAGTATGGCGACTAATAGCAGAGCGCAACCACCGAGAGTATACAAACGGCGCGCCAGCGCCGACTGTCGGGCTCCCTGTTCCACGTTCATGCCGGCTCTCCCAACTTGATCCGCGCTCGGCGCATTCGTCCCAGCCATTCCAGCAGGTGCCCGCCTTGCAGAATCGCTGCGCCGACGATGATCACACCCTTCAAAACGTCCTGGACCTCGCTGGAGACGCCGCGCAGGTTCAGGATGTTGGTCAAATACCCGAAAATCATGATGCCGACCAGCGTGCCCAGGATGCTTCCACGACCCCCCATCAGGCTGGTGCCGCCGATAACCACGGCAGCGATGGCGTCCAGCTCCTTCATCTGACCGGCGGTCGCCAATCCCTGCTTGTAATTGGCGCAGAACAGAACTGCCGCCAGGCCGGCCAACAGGCCGCTGACTGTGTAGACGAAGACCTTGATCAGCTCGACGCGGATCCCAGCCAGCCGGGCAGCCTCCTCATTCCCGCCGACCGCATAGATATAACGGCCCAACGGGTACTTGTGCAGCAAGACGGCTGCCGCTGCCCATACTGTCAGCATGAACAGACCGGGTATCGGCAGAAGCTTGACATCCTGGATGCGCCCGCTCCGCAGTGTCTTCTGTCCGACGTTCAGAATCGGCTCGCCCAGGGCGGCGAATGAGGGCGGCGCACCCGGCTGCCCCGCCGAAGCCATGTAGATCGAGTGCACCTGTCCGCCGTGGCCGGCGACGAACTTCGCTAATCCGACGGCAGATATCATCATCGCCAGTGTCACGATGAACGGTTGCAGTCTGGTCCGCGCGATGATCACGCCATTGATCAGTCCCATCATTGCGCCAACCAGCGGTACCACGACCAGCACGCCGAGTGTGCCCAGCGCCCATGGCGGAGTGTTGTGTCGCCAGGGGCATGTCAGCGCCAGTACACCTCCCGTAGTCAGAAGGAACGCCGCCGTCACCGTTGCCGCCCGCCACCGGTAGCTCTTCCGGCAGGTGGCGGCGTAGGCCGCCAGGGCAGCGAAAACGCCGATCGCCAGGAGACCTAGCCAATGCGCGCGGGAAAAGGCACCTGGCGCCTCACCTGTGCTGCCGTGCATCAGGAGCATGGCGCAGACCACGCTGCACAGCGAAAGCACGCTGCCCACCGACAGGTCAATGCCGGCGGTAAGGATCACAAGCGTCATGCCCACAGCCAGAATGCCGTTGATCGACACCTGCTCTAGCACGTTGCGCTGATTGCCGATCGTCAGAAACTGCGGGTGGAGCAGCGCGCCGCTGAGGAACAGTACCGCCAGCCCGGCGAACAAGGTGAGGTGTCGCCAGAGATCACGAAACTCTCGCGTGCCCACGCGCATCGTGCCTCGCATCGTAGCGGCAACCGGCCGTATCGCCAGCCGGCGGGAACATCCCCAAGCCCACCCTGGCACGTCCGCGCTGCCGCCCTACAATGACACGCCGAATGGCCGTCCCTGCCTGCGGGCGGCACCGGTGCGAACCAATGGCCCACACCGAGCTTCGAACCATCCTGGCCACCGACTGCGGATCGACCACTACCAAGGCCATTCTGATCGATCGCACAGCGGAGGGCTACCGCCTGGTCGCCCGCGGTGAGGCGCCCACTACCGTCGAGGCTCCGGCCGAGGACGTAACGCGCGGCGTGCTGAACGCCGTGGCGGAGATCGAGGACCTGACCGGACGCCGATTCATCCGCGAAGACCGGCTCTGGACGCCGCGCCAGGACGCCCATGGTTGCGATGCCTATGTCGGCACCAGCAGTGCCGGCGGCGGATTGCAGATGATGGTGGTGGGTGTCATCCGCTCCATGTCCGCCGAGAGTGCCGAACGCGCCGCGCTGGGCGCCGGGGCGATCGTCATTGACGTGCTGGCATTCAATGACGGGCGGGCGCCATACCAGCGCATCGAGCGCATCCGCAGTCTGCGTCCGGACATGATTTTGCTGGCCGGTGGGACGGACGGTGGCACCGTCCGGCACGTGGTCGAGATGTGCGAGATCATCGCGGCGGCCGACCCCAAGCCACGCTTCGGCGTGGGGTTCAAGCTGCCGGTAATCTTTGCGGGGAATGCGCAGGCCCGCGACGAAGTCCGGCGCATTCTTGAGGGCAAGACAGCCCTCAGCGTTACCGACAACCTGCGGCCTGTGCTGGAACGCGAAGAGCTGCGGCCGGCACGCGACCGTATTCATGAGCTGTTTCTGGAACACGTGATGAAGGAAGCGCCAGGATACGCCAAACTGATGACTTGGACCAGCGCCCCACTGCTACCCACCCCGGCGGCCGTCGGACTCATCATGGAACTGGTCGCGCGCCGCGAGCGCCTGCAACTGCTGGGCGTCGATATCGGCGGAGCGACCACGGACGTATTCAGCGTCTTCCGCTCCGACCCCGACAACCCGGACAGCGAGCCGGTAAGCAATCGCACCGTCAGTGCGAACCTGGGAATGAGTTACAGCATCTTCAACGTCGTCGCCGAGGCCGGGATGGATCGCATCTTGCGCTGGGTGCCGCTTCCGCTTGACGAGCGCGACGTCCGCGATCGCATTCGCAACAAGATGATCCGCCCGACCACTATCCCGCAGACGCTCGAAGACTTGATGATCGAGCAGGCGATCTGTCGGGAGGCACTGCGGCTGGCGCTCGCCCAACACATCAGCATGGCGACAGGATTGAAGGGCGTGCGGCGCCAGCGAACCATCGCCGACGCCTTTCGGCAGCAGCGCGCCGCCCTGACCAGCATCGACCTGCTCGGGTTGGACCTGATCGTCGGCTCTGGCGGCGTACTGTCCCACAGCCCGCGCCGCGTTCAGAGCGCCTTGATGATGATCGACGCGTTCCAGCCGGAGGGCTTCACCGAACTGGCCGTCGATTCCATCTTCATGATGCCCCAGCTCGGTGTTCTGAGCACCGTGCACGAGCAGGCGGCCCTGGAGGTTTTCCACCGCGATTGCTTGATTCGGCTGGGCTGGTGCATAGCGCCACGCGGCGGCGCGAAAGCTGTTGCCGGGCAACCGTGCATGACCGTCGAGATCGACATCAATGGTCAGCGCACCACCTCCGAGGTCCGGTTCGGCCAAGTGCACCGTGTGCCACTGGCCGGCGGCCAACACGCGACCGTCACTGTGCAACCCGCCCGCGGATTCGACGTCGGAGCCGGACCTGGTCGCCGAGTAGCGCGTGAAGTCACCGGCGGAGTAGTTGGACTGATCCTCGACGCGCGTGGCCGACCGCTGCGCCTGCCGGAAGACCGGGAGCGGCGAGTAGAAGCTCTGAACGCCTGGAATCGCGCCCTGGACGCCTATCCGACGCGCTAACGCCGTCGCTTGTGGGTTCGGCCGACTATACTTAGAGCAATGGCGGGCCTGACGTTGCCGGGACCATATCGAAGATGTTTCCATCGGCGCTGCGGCGGTTTGTTGCCGGGGTCATTGTCCTCGGCCTCGTGGTCTGTCACCCGGCTGCATCCCAGCAGGTGCGGACCGCCGATCGTAAGGAGAAGAACACTCGCATGAAGTTCAAGTACTCGAAGGCCGGTTACGATGTCACGCCCTTGTCACGTGCCGAGGTAGCTTCGTTGGTCGCCAGGCTTGATCCCGAGGCTTACCGGGTCACGCAGCAATCCGGTACCGAGCGTCCGTTTTGCGGGAACCTTCTGGACAACAAGAAGGATGGCATCTACTGCTGCGTGGTCTGTGGCTTGCCCCTCTTTTCCAGCGAGCACAAGTTCGATTCGGGTACCGGCTGGCCTAGTTTCTGGCGCGAGTTCGATTCTGACCATGTGAGCCGCCGTCCGGATCGCAGCCTGGGCATGGAGCGCACCGAGATCAACTGCGCGCGTTGCGGAGCCCACTTGGGGCACGTTTTCGACGACGGGCCACCACCGACCGGCCAGCGCCACTGCCTCAACGGAGCGGCTCTGCGCTTCTACGCCAAGGACCAGCCGCTGCCGCCGGAGAGTCGTCCGGTCGAAACGGAAGTCGCCTATTTCGCTGGCGGCTGTTTCTGGGGCGTCGAGCACTACTTTCAGCAGGGGCCGGGCGTGCTGGAGGCGGTCAGCGGCTACATGCAGGGGCATGTCGATAACCCAACCTACAAGCAGGTTTGCACAAACGCCACCGGTCACGCGGAAACGGTGAAGGTCGTGTACGATCCGCGCCGCATCAGTTATCGTCGCCTGTTGGAGGCCTTCTTCAAGATGCACGACCCCACCCAGCTCAATCGCCAGGGCCCGGACGTCGGTACCCAATACCGCTCGGGTATCTGGTACACCAGCGAGCAGCAGAAACAAGCCGCCGAGGCCTACGTCCGAGAACTGGCTGTCCAGAAGCGCTTCGGGGACCGGCCGATTGTGACCCAGATCGAAGCGGCTCGCCAGTTCTGGCCGGCCGAGGAGTATCACCAGGACTACATCGCCAAGACCGGGCGGCCCTGCCACGTCAGCAACCCCTGGTAGCAGTGGTTTGCTTTTCTGCCCGGCAGCACAAGCCGTTATAATACGACCAAGGCCTATGCGGCGATTTGACCGGCGTGCCGCCTATCGGGCTGCATGGGCGGCCAGACACGGCTAGTCTGTCCCCTCGAAGGCGGCGGCACGCTGACCGGGCATTCTCTGGCAAAGTGCTTTGTCGGTGGCGTGACTGTGCTTAGCCCCCGTGAGCAGGACAGCAGGAGTGGCAAGATGCGAACAACGAAGTTCTTCATGTTCGGTGGCGCGCTGTACCTTGTAATCGTGTCGGCAGTCCCGGGTGCTTATGGTCAACCCAGCACCCGCGCGCTGTTCGTCGCCAACAATGGCAATCTGGAAGGCAGCGTCACGGCTTTTGTCGTCAACCCGGACGGAACCTTGACGTTCGTGAATCGGATAATCACCGGCACACGGCCCAATACGCAGGTCCCCTGCCCCGGTTGCAACCCGTACGAGATCGCCATCTCGCCAGGCGGGAGGTATCTGGCAACCGGCCACGCGTCCAGCAACGATCCCATAGAGCAGATTTCGATCTTTACGGTGGCGCCGGACGCCAGCATTCAGCAGGTCGGAGCTTTTCTGGTGCCTGGCACACCCATGGACTTGGAATGGATCACCGATAGCCTGCTGATCGCCACGCGCACCGATACCTATGAGGTGGCTCTATTCGAGTTCACGCCGACTCCGCCCACGTTGACGGAAGTGTTCGTCACGCAGGTCGGTACGTTCAGCACCTATTTGGCCGTGCATCCGTCGCGCCAGTATGTGTACGTTAATGATTCGGGTTCGGCCCGCCTGCTGCGTGCTTATCGTGTCGAGCCGAACAACACGCTGACGCTGATCGACACCGAGCCTACGGGATCGAACTACGGGTTGGAGCTGGCCGTCTCGCACGACGGCACGCGCCTATATGCTACCGGCGGCATCACACAGGTCATCCTAGGCTTCGAGATCATGCCGGACGGCACGCTCAAGCCGATGTACGGCTCACCCTTCCCCGCGTTCGGCAACTCGCCGGCCGACGTCGCGTTCAGCTCGGACGATCGCTACTTGATCGTGGGGCACGGAACGGACGCCACCGTCCGCACGGCGAGCATCAACCCGGCTAACGGCCAGCTCACGCCGACGGGCTACCTGTTCGACGTCGGACTCCAAGGCACCCTCGGTGATATCCAGGTTCTGGACGATCTCTTCTTCGTCACAGACAACTCGCGTGCTCTGGATGACACTTGGGGGGTGTACTCTTTCACGCTCCACCCGGACGGCTCATTCACGCAGAACGGCCCCATCACCTTGACCGAGGGCATTACCCCCAACTCGATGGCGGTCTGGAAGCCACGCTTCCTTGTCGGCGACATGAATTGCGATGGGCAGGTGAACTTCGGCGATATCAACCCGTTCGTCCTGGCGCTCACCAACCCTGCTGGGTATCAAGCGGCTTTCCCGAACTGCAACATCATGAACGCCGACATCAACGGCGACGGCTACGTGAATTTCGGCGACATCAATCCCTTCGTGCGACTGCTGACGCAGCCGTAAGGCCCGCAGTCGAAGCTGGGCTGCGTTAGAATGCTAACGTGGCCGTCGGAAACCACAGCCCGGCTCCGCGTGTAGCATGCGACGCCATGTGCGGGGGTGTGGCCCGCTGGCTGCGTGTCTTGGGAGTGGACGCGACTTGGACACCCGGTATCGATGACGGCGAGCTGGTTCGGCACGCGCTTGCCGAGACACGGGCCATAGTCTCGTCTGATGGCAAGCTCTTCGAGCGGCGTCTCCTCAAGACTGGTGCGCTTGTGGGCGTGCGACTGCCCGTCGGTTTGAGGCTCCTGGAGCAGGTGCTGTACGTGGTGCGCCGGCTCGGGATTCGCCCCGGGTTCCCACGCTGCACCTTGTGCAACGGAGAACTGGCGGCCGTGGCGCGAGCCGAAGTTGCTGACGTCGTGCCGGCGCGCAGCCTCATCTGGGCCAAAGAGTTCTATCGCTGCCAGGCCTGCCGGCATGTGTACTGGGAGGGTACGCACTGGCGGCGGATCGGGGCAGTGCGCAGCCGCCTGCTGACCGAACTTGCGGCCAACGGGGATTGATCCTAGACGCCGATGGTCTTTGGCGGTACGCTGCGATCGGGTACAACATCTAGGTGCTCTGATGACTCCGGACACCATATACTGTGGCGATGCGATCCGCATAATGCGCGAGTGGCCGGCCGGGGCTGTCGACCTGATATTCGCCGACCCACCGTTTAACATCGGGTACGTGTACGACGGGTACCGCGATGACCTGCCTGACCATCAGTACGTCGCTTGGTCGCGTGCTTGGATGGCGGCCTGCTGCCGCGTCCTGAAGCGCGACGGGTCATTTTACATCGCCATCGGCGACGAGTTCGCGGCCGACATCCGCATCATCGGACGCGAGCTCGGGCTGCACTTGCGCAACTGGATCGTCTGGCACTACTCGTTTGGTCAGAGCCAACGCAAGAAATTCTGCCGCTCGCACACGCACATCTTCTACTTCGTCAAAGATCCGCAGCGGTTTACGTTCAACGATCGCTTGTTGCGCTTCCCCAGCGCGCGGCACACCGAGTATCAAGACCTGCGGGCCAGCCCCCTGGGTCGGTTGCCGGATGACACCTGGGACGAGTTCCCGCGCGTCTGTGGTACGTTCGCTGAACGGGCGGGCTTCCACGGTTGCCAAATGCCGGAGGCGTTGCTGATGCGCATCATCCTGGCCAGCAGCCGCCCCGGGGAAATCGTGCTCGACCCGTTCGTGGGTAGCGGAACGACCGCGGTCGCGGCCAAGCGGCTGGGCCGGCGTTACATCGGCATCGACATCTCGCCAGCTTACGTCCGACATGCACGCCAGCGCCTGGCAGAAGCCGCAGACCAGCATGCGCAGCCGGCAGACAGCGACACCTGGCCGCGATTGCATGTCGATATGTTGTTGCAGCTATATCGCGAGACCAAGGTCGCGCTGCCGAACCTGCTGCCCAACGAGGTGGCCATGCGTGTCCTGACGGCTTGTCTGAGCGAGCGCACCGGCACGCGGTACGAAGTGGAAGAGGTCCGGCGAAAGCTGGCGCTGCTGGCTGGCACGCCGTCGTTTCCCAAACTCCCGAACGACCGGCCATTCGTTCCACGCAACCACGTGCGCAGCAGCGGTAAACGTTATCTGCGCAAGGTCTTGCGCTGGCGTCCGCGGCGAAGCAAACGCACCGCGGGCGATGCCAGCGCGGCCGAAGCCATCTGACCCGCTGTCCGCTGGATGGCTTTTCCGGCGTGCCGCCGGAATAATGTTGGCGGCCTTGGAGGCTGGCAGGCTATGGACACTGAGTTGGAGCCGGCAGCGCCGGCAACTTTGAACCGCGGACGCTTGGCGGCAGCAGCGATGGTAGTTGCCGCGGTACTGCTGGTAATAGTAGCCACCATTTGGGCGCTGGCGCGCTTCGTCGACCTCAGTCATCAGGCACAGCCGCCCCCGACGGCGGCTGACTTCTTGGCAGCGGCCGCCGCGCTGTTTGTCGGTTGGGGTCTGGGGCTGCTGCTCTGGGGTGTGGCCGAGATCCTGCGACGCGTCGAGGACCTGCTGGCATCACCCGGCGGACTGTCGGCCACGCACTCGACCGGGGCCCACAGCACGACCGTCTTGCCCTGGCAACAACAGCCGGACAAACAATCCAAGCTACTGGAAGAACTGGTCCACCTGACACGCGAGCTGCGCGACATCGAACTGCTGAGCGAAGAAGAGCGGGCGGCCCGCCTCAGACACGAGGCTGACGAGCTGGTGCGCCAACTGGAGCACGATATCCCGGCCCTGCTCCGCGAACACAACCTCAGCGAGGCGCAACGACGCTTGCAAGCCGCGCAGCAGCGGTTCCCCAATCTACCGCAATGGCAGACCCTTGGTGAACTGGTCGAGCAGGCCCGCGCCAAATTCGAAGCCCACGACCTGGCCCGGGCCACGCGCGAGGTGGACGAGCTGATTGCCTTGGGTGCCTGGGACCGAGCCGCCGAAGTCGTGCGCGACTTGCGCCAGCGCCATCCCCACGCCGAGGGCGTGGCGGAGCTGGCGCGGCGTGTAACCGTTGGTCGCGACCGCGTACGAGCCGAAGAACGCGCCCGACTGATGTCGCGTGCTCAAGAGGCCACCAACCGCCGCGACTGGAAGGAAGCACTCCGGCTGGTGGAGCTGATCATCGCTCAATACCCGGAATCGGCCGAAGCTCACGATCTGCGTCTGCAACTTCCCACGCTACGGGCGAACGTAGAAGTGCAGTTACGCCAGGAAATGGAAGAACAGATCCGCGGGTTGATTCAGCAACGGCGCTTTGCCGAAGCCCTGCGGATCGCCCGCGAGCTGGTGGAACGCTACCCGCACTCGCCTCAGGCCGCGGTGCTGCGCGAGCAGATGCACAAGCTGGAGCAACGAGCGGCGGCCGCGCGACAGTGAGAACACCGCGTGTCACAGCCGCGGCTGAGCGGAGGTCTGCGATGTCCGAGGTCAGTCGTGTTGAACCAATAGTGCCCACTTCGGGAATGTTGATCCGTCAGGACACCATCTTGCGACCGGGCGTGTACTTTCTGCCGGACGGCCTGACGATCGGGGCCTCCGGCATCACGCTGGACGGTAACGGTGCCCTGCTGGTTGGCGACCATCGGCGCGGGGCCGGCATCCGTATCGACGGCCACTGCGACGTGACCATCCGCAACCTGCGCATCCGCGAGTACACCCACGGGATCGCGGCTCGGCAATGCCGCCGTCTCACAATCGCCAGCAACCAGATTACGTCAACGGCCGAAATCTCGGCCAACAGCATTTTTCTGGACATTTTCACACCGGTCGAGCAAGCTTACGGTGGCGGTATCCTGCTGGAGCGTGTGGAGGAAAGTCGGATTCACGACAACGATCTCCAGCATCAGATGTGCGGGTTGCTGACCTATTTCTGCTGCAAGCTCGACGTGCGGCGCAACAACGCCAGCTATTGCAGCGGCTTCGGCTTTCATCTGTTTTCCACCTGCGACAGCACGTTCGAGGAGAACTGGGCGGACTACTGCAATCGGTATGAGCCGCGCGACCCTGGGGGGCCGAAGGTCGGAGCGGGGGCTGTCGGACACATCGGGGCTGACGCCACCGGGTTCTTGATCGTGTGTCGCTCGTGCAACAACGTATTCCGCCGCAACGCGGCGCGCTGCGGGGGCGATGGTGTCTTTCTGGCGGGCATGTATCGGTACAACGAGCCGGCCGGCTGCGACAACAACCTCTTCGAGGAGAACGACTGCTCGCTCAGCCCGAACAACGCCTTCGAAGCGACGTTCGGCCGCGGCAACATTTTTCGCAACAACTGGGCCGACCGCAGCAACTACGGCTTCTGGCTGGGCTACTCCGTCGATAACGTGCTGGAGGGCAACCGGATGCTGCTGAACCGGCAAGCGGGTATCGCTGCCGAGCATGCAGTCGGCTTCCAGATACGTGATAACGACTTCCAGGGCAATGGCCACGGCGTCCTGCTGTGGACGCAATACCACAAGGAGTTTTACGAGCTTCTTCCGCAGCAGCGCAGCGTGCGCGACTGCCTGATCGAGCGCAACAAGTTCTACCGCAACGGCACGGCGATCGCCATCCTTGCAGAGCGCGATCACGGCATTCGGCCGACGTCAGCCGAAGCTGCGCGGCCCGAGCTGCGTCCGCGCGGTCATGTGATCCGCGATAATGACATCCAGGACAACCGCGTCGGCATCCATCTCGCCGGCGCCGACGGCACGGTCATCGAGAGAAACAAGATCAACCGCAATGTGGAGGCGGACTTGCGGCGCGATGACGACCGGGACACGCAGCTAGGCCACAACCTTGGTCTGCGTGGTGCCTACCTGTGAAGGGCGGCCGGCGAGGCGGTCCGCAAAGGCGCCGGCGCTGGTCATGGTGGCACGTAGAAGAGATCCAGGGGGAAATGGAGACGAAGGGGCTCGAACCCTCAACCTCCGCATTGCGAACGCGGCGCTCTCCCAGTTGAGCTACGTCCCCAGGCTTCCTTGTATAACTTTAGCATGCGGCGCTGCGCGCCGCCAGCCTGCCTTCGCCAATGCGCTCACTGCACGTGGGCGCTCCGAATGCGTTCGGCTAGCGCCGCCAAGCGCTGCGGATCGCCGGGCTGCGCTTTCCAGCGATAACCCAGGCCGTCACCGGCGCGGCGTGGTACGATGTGGACATGTACATGGGGTACTTCCTGCCCGGCCACACGCCCGTCGTTCAGCAGGATGTTGCAGCCTTCCGCGCCCGTGGCCGCCAAGACACGCCGGCTCAGGGCCAGTGTCTGACGTCCCAGCTCGGCGGCCTCCGTCGGCGTCAGCTCAGCGAGACGTTCCACACAACGCTTGGGCACCAGGAGCGTGTGCCCCTCGGAAAGCGGATTGATGTCGAGAAAGGCCAAGACCTGGTCGTTCTCGAAGACCCGCTGGCACGGTATCTCACCGGCGATAATACGGGCGAAGATGCACCCCACGGCCACGATCAAGACTCCTGCTTGGCCGGCGGCGCTTCTGGCGACGGCGTCGCCGCGGGCGGCTCAGGCGTCGGCTTCTCGGTCGCGGTCGAGCGCGCCGCACGCCGCCGCGTCGGATGCGGACGCGGCTTGCCGGCATAAACCGCGTACTTGACGCGCGCCCGCCGTTTCCGCTCGGTCCGCTCCTTGCTCTTCTTGCGCGGCTTCTCTTCTTCTTTCACGAGTTGCAGAATCGCCAATTGCCCACCGTCGCCCAACCGGCGGTCGGCCAGTTTGATGATGCGTGTGTACCCGCCGCTACACTTGAGCGTTTCGTTGCGCTTCTTCATGCGCGGTCCGATTTCGGCGAAGAGCTTGTGAAGGATGGACTCCGCCGTGAACTTCAGGCCGGGCCGCGTCGTGCTGGCGCGGTACCGACGTCCGGACCGCGCCCGGATGACCTTGTTCCGCTTGGCGTCGCTCATGCGGTCGTAGTCTTCCTGGTGGTCCGGGGGGATGACGGCTCGGTCGCGAAGGAGAGCCTCGGCGCGCTGGCGTGCTGGCAGGCTGCCGTCGATGGCCAGAGTGATGAGTTTCTCAGCGAACGAGCGCACTTCCTTGGCCTTGACCACCGTGGTGCGTACTTCCCCGTGCTCAAACAGGCTCTGAACCAGGTTGCGGCGCAGGGCCAGTCGGTGACTGCTGGTACGACTGAGCTTGCGACCGTCCACACGATGTCTCATGGAAACACCTCGCTAGTCACACGGTAGAGACCAAGTTGGAGCCGGGGTTCTCGCTGCGACCGCTGTCCAGCGACATTCCCAGGCGCAGGCCCACCTGCTCCAGCTTCTGACGAACTTCCATCAACGACGTCTTACCGAAGCTGCGCAACTGGAGCAGGTCCGCCTCGGTCATGCGCACCAGCTCGCCAATGGTAGTGATCTTGGCGGCTTCCAAGCAATTGCTGGCTCGCACCGACAGTTCCAGCGTGGAGATCGAGCGTTCGAGCTTCTCCCGCAACTCCTCGTCTATCGCCATGGCCGGCGGCTCCGGCGCGCTCTGGGCGGCGGCCAGTTGTGCCCCCAGCTCGTAGTACTGCACGAAGGGGTTGAGGTGCTTGCGCAGGATTTTGGCCGCCTCGACCAACGCATCTTCCGGTCGCACCGTTCCCTTGGTCCAGATCTCCAGGATCAGCCGGTCGTAGTTGACACGCTGCCCGACGCGCGTGTCCTCAGTGCGGTAGCGAACACGTGATACCGGCGAGAACAGCGCGTCGACCGGGATGACGCCGATTTCCGTGTTCTCGTCCGTATGCTCCGCAGCCGGCACGTACCCCCGGCCGCGCGCCACAGTGAGTTCGGCGGAGAAGCTTACGTCATCGGTCAGAGTAGCGATCACCATGTCCGGGTTATGTACGGTAATCGCCGGATCGCAAACGAAGTCGCCGGCCCGCACTTCACCCCGCCCCTGTCGCTCGACGCGCATGGTTTTCGGTGTGTCGGAGTCCAGATTGACGACCAGCGACTTGATGTTGAGGATGATGTCGGTGACATCCTCCAGCACGCCGGGCAACGACATGAACTCGTGCGCCGCCCCGGCGATGCGCACATGCGTTACTGCCGAGCCTTCCAGGCTGGACAACAGGATGCGCCGCAGACTGTTGCCCACCGTCGTACCAAAGCCGCGCTCGAAAGGTTCGACGGTGAAACGGCCATAGGTGTCGGTGCTGATCGAGTCGTCGCGGACGACCCGCGTCGGTAGCTCCAGGCCACGCCATCTGATCCGCATATCGCACTCGCCTCCAGAATCCGCCGCGCCGCGGGCGCCGCGCCTCGGCCCGCCGCAGTGGTCACCGCGAGCAGAACTCCACAATCAGTTGTTCTTCAATCGGAATCAGCACGTCATCACGAGTGGGCAGCGTCACCACCGTGGCTTCCAGTTTGTTCGGATCAACCTGCAACCAGGCCTGCGGCGGAGGATTGGACACTCCCTCTAAGAGCGCCATCTGGGCCCGCGCATATTTCTGGCTGCGTTCCCGCGGATGAACTGAGATGCGGTCGCCGACTTCGACCAGATAGCCGGGGCGGTCGACTTTCCGGCCGTTGACCAGAATGTGTCCGTGAACAACGGCTTGCCGCGCACCGCGCCGGCCGGCGGCAAAACGCGCCTTATATACCACGTTGTCGAGCCGCCGCTCCAGGATTTGCAACAAAGCCTCGCCGGTGTTGCCAGGGGACTTGCTGGCCATGGCGAAATAGCGACGGAACTGGCGCTCCAACACCCCGTAATGGCGCTTGACTTTTTGTTTCTCGCGCAGGCGGATGCCATAATCCGAACTCTTGCCCCGCCGGTACATGTGCATACCTGGCGGGTAGTTCTTATATTCGCGTTCCAGGGGGTTCTTGCCGGTCTCATCGCGGATAGGCTTGAGCATGAGGTTCACGCCCTCGCGACGAGACAGGCGGGTAACCGGACCGACGTAACGTCCCATAATCAGACCCTCCGGCGCTTGCGCGGACGGCACCCATTGTGGGGAAGCGGTGTCACGTCCTCAATGGACTGGATGCGCAGCCCAGCAGCGTGCAAGGCCGTGATGGCCGACTCGCGGCCGGCACCCGGACCCTTGACGCGCACTTCGACTTCCACCACGCCGTGCTTCTTGGCCTCGTGGGCGGCGTACTGTGCAGCCCGCTGGGCAGCGAAGGGCGTGCTCTTGCGCGCCCCGGTGAACTTCTTGTCCCCGCCGCTGGCCGGCACCGATCCGGCCGAAGCCCAGCAGAGCGTGTCGCCGTTCATATCCGTGATGGTCACGATGGTGTTGTTGAACGTGGCCTTAATGTGCGCAATCGCTTTGGCCACATTGCGCTTGATCTTGCGTTTGCCAGTTGCCTTAGCCAATGGTTGCGCTCCCTGACGGTCTTAGCCGCGATGCATTTCCTTGACACCCTTCTTGCCGGCGACGGTCTTCTTCGGGCCTTTGCGTGTGCGCGCGTTGGTCCGCGTGCGCTGTCCGCGGACCGGCAGACCGCGGATGTGGCGCAGGCCGCGGTAACAGCGGATCTCGCGCAGCCGGGCGATGTTCTGCTGCACCTGCCGGCGCAACTGTCCCTCGACGACGTAATCGCGCTCGATGATACCCGCGATGCGACTGACCTCTTCCTCGGTCAGTTTGTTGGCCCTGGTAGCCGGATCGATCTGCGCTTTGGTGCAAATCTCACGGGCGCGCGTGGGCCCGATGCCGTAAATGTAGCGCAGGGCGATATCGATCCGTTTCTGGGCCGGTATATCCACTCCAGCAATACGTGGCATATGCGCACCTCGCCAACGCCTAACCCTGGCGCTGTTTATGTCGCGGATTCGTGCAGATGACACGCACAACGCCGCGCCGCTTCACAATCTTGCAGTTTTCGCAGATGCGTTTGACGCTGCTGCGGACTTTCATGACACCAACCTCCGGCCCGCCGGCCGGGCCTGTTCAACGACCGTCGGTGAGGACATCGGCTCCGTGGGCCGTCACCGCCACGCTGTGTTCAAAATGCGCCGCCCAGGAGCCGTCTTTCGTCACCACCGCCCAACCACTGGCATCACCCAGGCGCGTCTCCGGTCGTCCAGCCGTCACCATGGGTTCGATGGCCAGCGTCATTCCCGGCAGCAGCTCGAAATCGCCATGGCGCTGCTGGCGGTCGTAGTAGTTCGGAATTTTCGGCTCCTCGTGCATCTCTTGACCGATGCCGTGGCCAACATAATCCCGCACCACGCTACAGCCGGCCTCCTCGATCAGCTCCTGCATCTGCCGGGCGATTTCACTCCAGCGTCTGCCTGGCCGAATGGCGGCGATCGCCAGTTCTAGCGCCGCCTCCGTCACTTCCAACAAGCGCCGGATACGCGGTTCCGGCTTGCCGACCGCAAAGGTGCGTGCGGCGTCACCGCAGTAGCCGCGCAGCCGCACTCCGCAGTCCACACTGACGATGTCCCCTGCTTCCAGGGGCCGATCGTCCGGTATCCCGTGCACCACCTGCTCGTTCACCGAGGCGCATATAACCGCCGGGAACGGCATTTTGGCCTGCGGATTGCGCACGCCCTTGAAAAGCGGCGCCGCACCTGCGGCGGCGATCAACTCGGCAGCCCGGGCATCCAATTCCGCGGTCGTGACGCCCGGGCGCACCATTCCTTGCAGTTCGTCGAGAACGTCGTGTACCACCCGGCCGGCCGCTCGCAGCAGTTCGATCTCGCGTGGCGACTTGATCACGATTCTGGACGCTGAGGGCATCAGCGGCCGCCGATCGCCTGCACGATTCGCCACAGATCCGCCTCGACGGCATCAGCGCCGGCAGCAGAATCTACCGTGTGAAAATTGCCGCGACGCGAGTAGTACTCGATCAGCGGCGCCGTCTGCGCACGGTATGTTGCCAGCCGGGTCTCGACAACGTCTCGCCGGTCGTCACTTCGCTGAACCAGCTCGCCGCCACACCGATCGCATACACCGGCCTTGCGCGGCGGCAGAAAACTAACATTATATGTGGCACCGCAGCTCTTGCAAACCCGGCGATCCACGATCCGCCGAATGATCTCCTCGTCGTCCAATCGAAAGTCGATCACACCGTCTATCGCTAAATTGCGCTGTTCCAGCCCGGCATCAAGGGCCTCGGCTTGCGGTACGGTTCGCGGAAAGCCGTCCAGGATGAAACCGCTCCCGGATGGGAGCTGGTCGATCGCTGCCAGCATTACCTCGGTAATGACTTCATCCGGTACGAGCGTGCCGGCGTCCATGTATTGGGCGGCTTTGCGGCCGACCGCGCTGCCGGCCTGACGCTCGCGGCGCAACACATCACCGCTGGAGAGGGGCAGGAGCCCTAGTCGTTCGGCAAGTCTCTGGGCCTGTGTACCCTTGCCAGAGCCTGGCGGACCAAGAAAGATGAGCCTGCGCGCCGGCATCAGTACATCCGTCCTTTGACGCGCGCCACGCCTTCCGACCCCAGGAAGCCTTCATAGTTGCGCATGATCAGGTTGGCCTCCATGCGCTGAATGAGGTCCAGGGCGACGCTTACCACGATCAGCAGACCGGTGCCACCCAGAAAGGCCGATATGCGATACGGAATGTCGAGTTCGGTCGCCACGACTGATGGAATCAGGGCGATGATCGCCAGAAAGCCGGCCCCCACATAGGTGATACGCTCCATGACCGCTTCGAGGTAGTCGGCGGTGCGCTTGCCGGGGCGTAGACCAGGAATGAAGCTCCCCATATCGCGCAGGTTGTCAGCCAGCTCCTTGGGCCGGAACTGCACGGACACCCAGAAGTAAGCGAAGAAATACACCAGTCCGACGTAGGAGACGTTGTACACGAATTGGCCCGGCATGAAGGCTTCTTGCAGGAAACTCCACAGCCCCTGCGGCCACCACCCGCTGCGCCACAGCCAGCCAAAGACCACTCCTGGAAACAGCAGAAACGAGCTGGCGAAGATGATCGGCATGACGCCCCCGTGGTTGACACGCAGCGGCAGATAGTGGCGCATCCCGCCGACCATCCGTCGGCCGCGGGTCTGCTTGGCCTGCTGAATGGGAATACGGCGCTGCGCCTGTGTAATAAGTATGGAACCCGCCACTACCGCCACGAAAGACACCACCAAGAAGACGATCTTCTCGGGCGTCATAGCAGTATCGCTGACCGCGCCGCTCTCACGCCCGGCGAATCCGCGCCAGACCTCGAAGAAGACATACGGCATGCGAGCAATGATGCCGGTCATGATGATAAGACTGATCCCGTTGCCGATACCGTATTCGTCGATCTGCTCGCCCACCCACATCAGGATCAGCGTGCCTACCATCAGCCCGGTCAGGGACATGGCGATAAATTCGAAGCTGTTGCGGAACTCGGCGTAAACGAGATTGTTGGCGTTCAGATAGCGAACCCAGAACACCGCCTGGATGAAGCACAGGCCGACGGTGGCATAGCGTGTATACTCCATAATCTTGCGTCGGCCGCTCTCGCCTTCGCGGTAAAGCTTCTCCAGGGCCGGCACCACCGTCACGAGCAATTGCAGAATGATCGAGGCGCTGATGTAGGGCATGATCCCCAGACCGAAAAGCGTGCTCTGGCCAAGGTCGCCACCGGTGAACATGGCGAAGAGTTCGGCGGCCTGCTCGGTAGTTCCGCCGGCCGCGCGCCAGTGCTTGGCCAGCCGTTCCTGATTCACACCCGGCAGCGGCACGTACATGCCGATGCGGTAGACGCACAGCATCATCAGCGTGAACAGGACCTTCTTGCGGAGGTCTGGGACGCGAAAAACATTGACAAACGCGCGGAACATCGGCGGTTAACCTCGCCGGAGCAAGCCGGCTGTCACGGCTCCGACCTCTCCTGAGAATCCTCGGACCGGGCGGGCGTCGCGCCGCTCTCCGCCACAGTTCGAGCCTTTCGACGGGGGCCTCGCTTGGGCGGCATCGGTCTTTGCAGAATTCGGGCCACCCCGCCCGCCGATTCGATGGCGGCCTTCGCGCCCTGGCTGAATGCATGGGCGACGACAGTGAGCTTCTTGGTTAGCGGCCCCCGGCCCAGCACCTTTACGAGCGGTCGCTTGCTCTGGAGCAGGCCGGCCGCTCGCAACGCGTCCACATCAACGGTCTGACCGTCGCTGAAGTTCCTTTCAAGCGCGGCGAGATCAATGGTCTGGTACTCGCAGCGGAACTGGAAGTTGCTGAAACCGCGTTTGGGCAGGCGACGGAAGATCGGCATCTGCCCGCCTTCGTGCAGTGGGCGCGGCCCGCCACCTGCACGCGCCAGGCAGCCCTTGTTGCCGCGGCCGGAGGTCTTGCCCAAGCCGCTGCTCTCGCCACGCCCGACCCGTTTGCGTCGCTTGTGGGCCCCCACCAGGCAGGTGATGTCATTAAGCATCATGGCCGGCCTCCCGCTTCGATTCTTCGCTGTCGCCCTGCATCTGGTCAGCCGCGGTCGAAATATCTTGCTCTGCTGCGTCGAACGGCTCGACGGTCGCCGCGCCCACGCTCGCTTCCTCGGGTGCAGCTCTTGCAGCCAACGGTTCAGGCTCGGGTGGGAGGTCCAACGTCACGCCGCGCAGTTCCTCCACCATCGCCCGGGTGCGCAGGGCCTTCAGGCCGTTGATGGTGGCCTTCACCAGGTTCTTGGGACTGGTCGAGCCGTAGCACTTGGTCAGCACATCCTTGACACCGGCCAGTTCGAGCACTGCCCGCGGGGCGGCCCCGGCGATAACACCGGTACCGGGTGCCGCCGGGATCATCACCACCTTGCTGGCACCAAAATGGCCGACCACACGGTGCGGGATGGTTGTGCCGCGCAGCGGAACGCGAAAGACCGCGCGTCGAGCTTGCTTGATGCCCTTCTCGACCGCTGGCGGCACCTCGTTGGCCTTGCCATAACCGTAGCCGACCTGGCCTTGGCGATCGCCGACCACCACCAGGGCGCCGAACGAGAAGCGGCGTCCGCCCTTAACCACCGTTGCACAGCGGTAGAGCTTGACGACTGTATCCTCGAAAGCGCGCTCCTCGCCGAACTCTCCGCGTTCCGGCGTGCGTCCGCGTGGTTGGCCGCGTTCGCTGCGGCCGCGACTGCTTGAACTGACTGGCTTGGTGGCCATCCGCGTCGTCCTATGGGTTAGAACTTCAGGCCTGCTTCGCGCGCCGCCTCCGCCAGGGCTTTGATGCGCCCGTGGAACTTGCGTCCACGACGATCGAAACAGACGCGCTCGATGCCGAGCTGCCGGGCCTTGTCGCCCAACAGCTTACCAACGACCGCGGCCGCCTGGATGTTGCCGCCGTGGCCGAGTTGACTGCGCAATTCCTTACTGTTGGTCGAGACGGCGCACAGGGTGCGACCGGAAAAATCGTCGATGATTTGTGCCGAAATATGCCGCAACGAGCGGGCTACCGCCAGCCGCGGCCGCTCGGGCGTACCAACGACGCGTTTGCGCACCCGCCGGACCCGGCGTTCGAGACGCGCCACTTTCAAGATTTCTTTCCTCATGCGACCATTCCTGCTGCGGGCAGCGTTTAGCCGCCACCACCACCGGCGAAAACCTTCCCGGCCTTACGTCGAATATGCTCGCCGAGATAGCGGATACCTTTCCCGAGGTAAGGCTCCGGTTTGCGCAACTTGCGGATCTCGGCGGCAAACTGTCCCACCGCCTGCTTGTCGGCACCGCTGATGGTGAAACGGGCTGGCTCGTTGTTCCCGCGGGCCACCGGCACCTCGACTTTCACATTCAACCCTTCGGGGATGGGGATTTCGAACTGGGCCTTCTTGCCGTGCCCACGCCCCATGTAGCCGCAGTTGAGCAGTAGCGTCCGCCCCTCGACCCCAACGGTATATCCCGTGCCGTAGGATTCCAGAGTGATCTGGTAGCCTTCCGAAACGCCGCGCACCATGTTGGCGATCAACGCGCGGGACAAACCGTGCAGCGCCCGATTGCGATTGCTATCATCCGGCCGCCGCACGACCACCCGCTGTTGCTCGCAAAGCGCGGTGATGGGCGCGGGCAGTTGCCAGGTTAGCTGGCCCTTGGGGCCGGCGACCTTGATAGTCTGGCCGCTTACTTCCACCTTCACCCCGGCGGGGAGGGGAACCGGCTTGTTACCAATTCGCGACATAATCTCACCACACGGTGCAGAGCACTTCGCCGCCGATGCGATAGCGGCGACATTGCCGATCGCTGAGCACGCCGCGGCTGGTTGATACGACGGCGATCCCCAGGCCGTCGCGGACGCGCTGCAAACTGTCGACGCGCGCGTAACAGCGTCGCCCGGGGCGGCTGACGCGCTGCAAGTCCAGAATGACCTTCTCGCCCTGTGGGCCGTACTTCAGGTCGATGTCGATGACGCCCTGGTTGGTGGCATCGTCGATCGGGGTGAAGTCGGCGATGAAGCCTTCTTCCTTCAGGACCCGGGCGATACCCAGGCAAACCTTGCTGCGCTTGACGCGTACGCGCTTCATCCCCACCCGGTTGGCGTTGCGAATTCGCGTCAGCATGTCGGCGATCGGATCGGTGGTCGCCATCGTCAGCGTCCCTCACCAACTGGCTTTCCGCACGCCCGGAATGCGTCCTTCCAGGGCCAGCTTGCGGAAGCAGCATCGGCACACTTTGAACTTGCGGTAGACGGCACGCGCCCGCCCGCACAGCTCGCAGCGGGTATAGGCCCGCACCTTGTAGCGCGGCGGACGTTTGCACTTCAGTCTCAGCGCCAGCCTGGCCATGGTCGAACTAGCTCCTGAAGGGCATGCCCAGCAGCGTCAACAGCCGGCGGGCCTCGGCGTCGCTGCGAGCCGTGGTGCAGATTGTGATGTTCATGCCCTGCTGATAGGTCACCTTGTCGGGGTTGATCTCGGGAAACACACCATACTCGCTGAGGCCCATGCCATAATTGCCGCGCCCGTCGAAGCTGTCGGGACTCAGGCCGCGAAAGTCGCGCACGCGCGGAATCGCCAGCGAGATCAGCCGGTCGAGGAATTCGTACATGCGTGCCCCGCGCAGGGTAACCTTGAGTCCGACGTCGTAGCCCTTACGCAACTTGAAGTTGGACACACTCTTGCGGGCCTTGCAAACCAACGGTTTTTGCCCGGTGACCGTGGCCAACGCCGCCTCCGCCTCGACAAAACGCTTGTTCTCGCGCGCCTTGGTACTGGACTCGGCCACAGCCTTGCCCAGCCCCATCGAAACGACGATCTTCTCCAGCTTCGGCAGCGACATGGGGTTGCTGCGTCCCAGCTCCTCTTTGAGCCTGGGCACCACCTCCTGCCGGTATTTTTCAAGCAAGCGAGCCATCAGGCCTTCCCAATACGATACTTAGCTTTGTCGGCGCGGGTGACTTCGCTCAGGACCGCTCCGCTGCTGCGGCGTCCCGCGCACAGTCGCCGCTTGGCCACCACCTTGCCCTGGGCATCGCGCACCACCTCGAAGCGAACACGGGTGGGGCGGTCGGTCTTGGGGTCGATGGGCATAACGTTGGAAATATGGATCGGAGCCTCTTTCTGCACGCGGCCGCCCTGCGGATTGCGCTGGCTCTTGCGCACATGGCGGTAGACCATGTTGACGCCTTCCACCAGGACGCGCTGCTTGTCAGGCAACACGCGCAAGACCTTGCCGCGTTGGCCCTTGTGGTCGCCCGCCACCACGATGACCAGGTCGTCCTTCTTGATGCGTGCGGCCACGGCTACCAGACCTCCTCCGCCAGCGAGATGATCTTGGTGAAGTTCTTCTCGCGCAGCTCGCGAGCCACCGCGCCAAAGACGCGCGTGCCCTTGGGGTTGCCCTCATTGTCGATAAGGACGGCGGCGTTGCTGTCGAAGCGGACATAGCTGCCGTCCTTGCGCCGAGTGGGATATTTCGTGCGCACCACGACGCAACGTACCTTGTCACCCTTCTTGATGTCCGCCGACGGCAGGGCCTGTTTCACAGAGCAGATTATGATGTCGCCCACGCCGCCGCGGCGCAGACGGCGCTTGCCAGCTCGGGCAGCCGACCCCTTGAGCACCTGAATGCACATCAGGCGCTTGGCGCCGGTGTTATCGGCAACGTCGAGGCGTGTGTACTGGGTGATCATACCGGGCCCCCTTTCTCCTGCGGCGCCCGGGAGATGATCCGCACCAGTCGCCAGCACTTGGTCTTGCTGAGCGGTCGACATTGGGCGACTTCGACGACATCGCCGTCGCGACACTCGTTGCGCTCATCATGAGCATGCAACACGGTTCGACGCCGCAAGTACTTGCCATACTTCGGGTGCCGCACCATATAGGAGACCGTCACACGAATGGTCTTGTTGCGGCGCGACGAAGTCACCACGCCAATGCGGGTGGCGCGTTGTCCGCGCCGGTGGGTGGGTGCGGGGCTCGGATGCTCGCTTGTCTCAGGACTCATGACTGCCGTCCGTTCATCACGTCAACACGCCGCCCTAATGCCGGGCGGCGCGGGTCGTCAGATGACGCTGTTTCTGCTCGATGTCGCGTTCGCCACGCTCGCGCAGCTCGGTCAGGATGCGCGCGATGTCGCGGCGCGTCTTGAGCAACTGGGTCGGGTCTTCCAGCTTCTCGGTAACCGACTGAGCACGCAAGTCGAACAGGTGGCGCCGCAGACGCTCCAGCTCGCCGTGCAGCTCGTCGTTCTTCATGGCCCGGATGACGTCCATCTTCATGGTCGACCTCTGACCGTAAGCATCTCACAGGCTGTGCCGGCGGGCGACGAAACGTGTCTTGATCGGCATCTTGTGAGCTACGCGCACCAGAGCCTCTTTGGCAACGCTCTCTTCCACGCCGCCGATCTCGTACATGATCGTCCCGGGTTTGACGATCGCCGCCCAGAACTCGGGTTCACCTTTGCCCTTGCCCATGCGCGTCTCCAAGGGCTTCTTGGAAACCGGCTTGTGGGGGAAAATCCGGATGTACACGCGACCTTCGCGATGCAGGTAGTGGGTGGCGGCCATGCGCCCGGCCTCGATATGGCGAGCGCTGATGCGCGCCGGCTCCAGGGCCTGTAAGCCGTAGTCGCCGAAGGCCACCGTATTGCCGCGCGTGGCATTGCCGCGGATCCGCCCCTTCTGGGCCTTGCGATACTTCACGCGTTTCGGCATGTTCGCCGGCATGGCGACGACTCCTCACCTAGCGACGAACGCGGCGCCGGTAGCGTGGCTCCGCCCGCTCGACCGGCTGTTCGCCGTACATACCACGATATACCCAGACCTTGATCCCAATGGCCCCGACCGTGGTGACGGCCGTCGTAACCGCGTAGTCCACGTCCGCCTGCAAGGTTTGCAGCGGAATCGAACCGAGCATCTGCGTTTCGGTCCGGGCCATCTCCGCCCCGCCCAGGCGCCCGGAGCAGATGATCTTGACGCCGCGTGCTCCGGCGGCCATGGCCGCCTCGCACTTCTGCTTCATGACGCGCCGGAAGCTCATGCGCTTCTTGAGCTGTTCGGCGATTGAAGCACCGATCAGGTGGGCATCCAGGTCCGGGTTTTTGATTTCGATGATATTGACCGACACACGCCGATCGATCAGGTCTTCCAGGCGTTCCTTCAAGCGGTCCACTTCGGCGCCCTTGGCACCGATCACTACGCCGGGACGCGCCGTGTGCAGGATCACCTTCACTTCGTCGCGCGTGCGCTCGATCTCCACCTTCGAAACACCGGCAAAGGGCGGCTGGCGGTTGAGCGTGTCGTCGATGAACTTGCGGATCTTCTCATCTTCGACCAGAAAGTCGCCGAAAGCCGGTTTGGGCGCGTACCAGCGCGAGCGCCAGCCCTCGGTGATGCCCACACGAAACCCGATCGGATTGCACTTCTGGCCCACGGGCTAGTCCCTCTCATCCACGGTCACGACGATGTGGCTGGTACGTTTCTGTATGGGGTGCGCCCGACCACGATCTTTCGGCCGAAAACGCTTGATGATCGGGCCGGGATCCACCCGGCACTCGGCGACGTACAGCTTGTTCATCGCCGCCTCCTGCTCGTCGGCGATCGCCATGGCCGACTTCAGCACGCGGCTAACCATCGGCGCCGCTCGACGATGAGTGAACCGCAGCACCTCGATCGCCTGGTCGCAGGGCAGCCCGCGGATCAGGTCCACCACTAGGCGGGCCTTCCGCTCGGCGATCCGTGCGAACCGGTGTTTGGCCGTCCAGGGCATCAGTTGCCTCTCCGCTCAATCACGTCACGGCTTGACTTGGCGGGCGGTGTGGGCCCGGAAGGTTCGCGTGGGAGCGAACTCGCCCAGCTTGTGCCCCACCATGTCTTCGGTCACGTACAGCTTCGTGAAATTCCGACCGTTGTGTATCTCGAAGTGCATACCCACAAACTCCGGCACGATCGTGCAAGCCCGACTCCAGGTGCGGATCGGCCCGCTCTGCCCGGACTGGCGCGCCAGTTCCACCTTGCGGAACAGCACCTCGTCAACGTACGGTCCTTTTTTCAAGCTGCGTGACATCGTTCGTCCTGCCGCTTTCTACCACTTCCGGCGAAGCTTGGCCTCGCCGTACGATTTCGTTATGCGTCGGCGTAAGATTCGGCGGTTGGACACCTTGCGCGGATTACGTGTGCGGCCGCCCTTGGCGAGCTTGCCCCACGGGGAACAGGGGTGTCGCCCGCCATTGCTACGGCCTTCACCACCGCCAAGCGGGTGCGCGTGCGGGTTCATCGCCTTGCCGCGCACGTGCGGCCGCCAGCCTAAATGCCGCGACCGGCCGGCCTTGCCCAGCTTGATATTCTGATGATCGACATTGCCCAGTTGCCCGATGGTAGCTCGGCACTCGACACGGACCTGGCGCATCTCGCCCGAGGGCAGCAGGATGGTGGCCCAATTCCCTTCGCGCGCCATCAGGCGTGCCTGCCCACCAGCCGTACGAACCAGTTTTCCCCCCTGCCCCGGGATCATCTCGATGTTATGGACTTCCATACCGATGGGAATGGATGCCAGCGGCATGCAGTTTCCCACCTTCGGTTCGACCTTCTCGCCGCTCTCCACGACGGCCCCGGCCTGCAAGCCCACCGGCGCCAGGATGTAGCGTTTCTGGCCGTTGGGGTACTCCAGTAGAGCAATGTGGCAGGTACGGTTCGGGTCGTATTGGATCTCCAGCACCTTGGCAGGCTGATTGTCGAACTCGCGGCGACGAAAGTCGATCAGCCGGTACATGCGCTTGTGGCCGCCCCCGCGATGCCAGGCTGTGATCTTGCCGGAGTGGTTGCGCCCGCCGCAGCGCTTCAGCGGCTCCACCAGCGACTTCACCGGACGATTTTGGTGCTTGTAGGTGATTTCGGCGAAATCGTTGACGCTCGAGTTCCGGCGTCCGGGACTGGTCGGTTTGTATTCCTTGACGCCCATCCGTCTATCCTCTTGCCCGCCGGCTAGAACAAGTCAATGTGGCTGTCGGCGTCCACGGTGACAACGGCCTTCTTGATCATCCGCGTCCGGCCGTAACGGAAGCGGAAACGCCGCAGCTTGCCCGGACGGTTCGACGTTCGCACGTCGATCACCTTCACGCCGTAAATCTTCTCGACCGCGTCTTTGATCTGGGCCTTGTTGGCCAGTGGATGCACTTCGAAGGTGTACGTCCCGCCACGCCCCTTGGCGGTCTGGCGCGACTGGTGGGTACTCTTCTCGGTAACCAGCGGCTTGATAACTGTGTGATAGATATCCATTGGCCGCTTACTCCTGCGCCGCCGCGGCGCCGATCATCCGACGGAACTGGTCGAACGCGTCGCGCAGAAAGATCAGCTTGCGATGGGACAAAATCTGATAGGCATTCAGATCCGCCACGTTGGTGATCTCCGTGCGTGGGATGTTCCGCCCGCTGCGGTAGACGTTCTGATCCACGCCGTTGGTCGCGATCACACAGCCGCGCGTGGCGTCCAGCGCAGCCAGCGTGCGGGCCAACGGGGCCGTCTTGGGTCGCTCGATTTTCAGCCCGTCCAGGATCAGGGCCTCAGCGCTCATGATCTTGGCGAGCACAGCCTGATTGCGTGCCAAACGGCGCATCTTGGTGGGCATGGCTTGACGAAAGTCGCGTGGCCGCTTGGCGAATGCCATGCCGCCGCCACGCCGCACGCAAGTACGCACCGTTCCCATGCGGGCCCGCCCGGTGCCCTTCTGACGGTAGAGTTTGCGGGTGGAGCCTTCCACATCGCCACGCCCCTTGGTTTGGACGGTGCCCTGCCGTTGGTTGGCCTGATAGCGGACGATGGCCTGCTTGAGCAAGCTGGCGTTCACACGCCCGCCCAGCAGAGCCTCGTCGATTTGCTCTTGCCCGACTTTCTCGCCCGCCGTGTTATAAATCGGCACGCTCAACATGGCAAAGTTCCCGCGGTTATTGGCGCGTCTTGGACTTTCGGACGACCACAAAGCCGCCATTGGGGCCGGGCACCGACCCGCGGATCAGCAGCAGATTGTTCTCCGGATCGACGCCGACCAGAAGCTGACACGAGGCCGTTCGCCGCACGTGTCCCATGTGTCCGGCCATGCGCTTGCCCTTCTTGATGCAGCCGGAACGGCCGCGCTCGGCGGCGCGGCTGCCGATGCTTCCGGGACTGCGATGTTTGCGCTCCGTGCCGTGTGAGGCCGGTTGCCCGCCGAAGCCCCAGCGCTTCATGGGGCCTGCGAAGCCGCGACCCTTGGTGACGCCGATCACGTCCACGAACTTCACACCAGCTTGCTGGAAGATGTCCACCGTCAAGGTCTCGCCGACGTTGCGGTCGGGAGGCTCGCTCAATCGCACCTCGCGAATGAAGCGCTTCGGAGCCGTCTGCGCCCGGCGCGCATGACCGATCTGCGGCAGCGTCGAACGGTGCGGCTTGACATCGGCGAACCCGAGTTGGACGGCGTTATAGCCGTCGGGACCGTCGGCCCGCTTCACCTGAAGCACGACACAGGGACCCGCCTCGACCAGCGTCACGGGGACACGGGCCCCGGTTGGTTCGAACACCTGCGTCATGCCGATCTTTCGTCCTAGCAGCGCCGGGTACATACCTCGGCTCTCCCAAAAAGAGGCGGCTCCACGGCTCGGTCCCGCCTCGGATCACTTTCGGTGCGGCACGGGCGCTTGCGCCGCGCTATGCCTTGATCTTGACAAACACGCCCGCCGGTACGACCAGACGGTTCAACGCTTCCACCGTCCGTGACGTAGGCTCGAAGATGTCGATGACCCGCTTGTGGGTGCGCATCTCGAACTGTTCGCGGGACTTCTTGTCAATGTGCGGCGAACGCAGAACGGTGTAACGTTCGATGCGCGTGGGCAAGGGGATCGGACCGCGCACCCGCGCGCTGGTGCGCTTCGCCTGGTCAACAATCTCCTGCGCCGAGGCGTCCAGGGCTCGGTGATCGTAGGCTTCCATACGAATGCGAATCCGCTCTCCCGCCATACAGCACTCTGCGTCCAGCTTTAGTCGGGTTGCACACTACCCGGTTGGCGCAGCCAGGGGACTGCGCCGAGACCAGTTAGGATACTGTAGATGAGCTTTCCGTCAAGACGGCGTGTGAGAAAAAACCGTTCGCCGGACGTTCGGCCGCGCCGCGTCCCGAGATGCGTCTACCTGTCAGACCGGGGTCCCTTACGCAGCCAGCTCCGCCCCAATCTCGATGAACCGAGCGCTCCCTCTGCCGCGCAGCGGGCTACGCGGGAATCGGTGGTGGAAGGAGGCCTGATGGCAGCCCAGCCCTACGAATGTTACGTCCGATAATTATGCGGCAATGCAACGGCCGATTGCCACGCAGCCGGCCCCACCGCTCAGCCACACGCTCCGCCACAAGCCACCTCGTCACGTAATCGTCCCGGCGCTGCGCCCAGTTGATTCGGTCCGCCCGGCAGCACCTGGCTCGGCGTGCGCCAGTATTGCCGCGGGCCGTCTGGCGTGCCAGCAGTACCTTGAAAAACGACCCGAAGGCATCGAGTCAGTAAGGCCGGACCTCCAAGTACGGCGTTTGGCCGTTGCCGATGGCCGCGCCGGACCAGGCGGTCCAGCGACAAGGTTTTCCGACACACTCCTGGCCGGCGCGCCACCGGATGGGTATGTACCGGCCAAGGTCGGTTCACAATTGGAGCGGCTCTGAGTAAACTCGCGGAACTGCGTTGTAACTGATCATCCAGCCGTTGGCGGAGCATGCGAACATGGCAATCGATCTGCATGGGCGGCATCTGTTGTCGATGAAGGACCTGAGCGAGCCGGAGATCCTGGCCATTCTGGATTTGGCCGACGACCTCAAGGCTAATCGTGAGAAGTGGTTCCGGGCGGCACCACTGGCCGGGCTGACGCTCGGCATGCTTTTTCAAAAGCCTTCGCTGCGTACGCGGGTTTCTTTCGAGACCGGCATGACGCGCCTGGGCGGTCACGCTATTTATCTGTCGCCCATCGATTTCAAGATCGGCGAGCGGGAAATCACCGAGGACATCGCCATCGTTCTGTCACGTTACGTGGACCTGATCATGGCGCGGGTCTTCGGGCACAACATCGTCGAAGAATTGGCCCGTCATGCCACGTGCCCGGTCATCAACGGACTGAGCGACTTCGAGCACCCCTGTCAGATTCTTGCCGACCTGCAAACGATCCGCGAGCGCAAAGGCGTGCTCAAGGGGCTTACCCTGAACTTTATCGGGGATGGCAACAACGTGGCCCATTCGCTGATGTACGGCGGAGCGCGCGTGGGCATGAACGTCGTCGTGACCACGCCACCCGGGTTTGAGCCGCAGGCGCGCGTGCTGGAGGAGGCGCAGCAGATAGCGCGCCAGAACGGCAGCACCGTCCGCGTGGTACACGAGGCGGCCGAAGGGGCGCGCCACGCGGACGTCATCTACACCGATGTTTGGGCCTCGATGGGGCAGGAGGCCGAAGCGGAGATGCGCAGGCGGAAGTTTCAGGGCTTCCAGGTGAACGCAGCTTTGCTGAAGCAGGCCCGCCCGGAGGCCATCATCCTGCATTGTTTGCCGGCGCATTACGGCGACGAGATCGACTACGCCGTCTCACGAACGCCGAACTCGGCGATCTTCGACCAGGCTGAGAATCGCATGCACGCGCAGAATGCGCTGCTGCTCAAGGTGTTGGGGCGCTGAGGGCGGCCAGTATTTGGGCTTCCAGCTCCGCAGGCGTCGTGGCTGGCGGCCGACAGGTCTGATTGCGGCAAACGTATGCGGTGGCGCGTCCATCGACAGACGAACGGCCGTCGAGCATCGGCGCAGTCGGACACTGCTCGGGCCGCTGCGGATCATGCAGCGCTATCACGCGACTCGGCAAATAGGTTGCGTGGAGCCGTTCCAGAAGGGCGTGCGTGTCGGGTCCCGACGCGCTGCCGATCAGGGCGATTTCCAGCGGCCCACTCAAAGCGAAGTCGACGCCTGCCAGGAAACGCTCGGCCGACCATGGCGATGTCCGCACTTGCGGCGCGAACGCCGTCATCATCTGCTGCGCCAGTTGGCGCCACTTCTCGCTGCCTGCCAGCGCCGCCAGGCGGAGCAAGTTCATGAGCTGGAGCGAGTTGCCGCAGGGAAGGGCGCTGTCGCGCACCTCCTTGCTGCGGGCGATGAGCGGCTCGTGATCGCCAGCCGTGAAGTAGAAACCGCCATCCTGGGCATCCCAGAACAGGGCGACGGCGGTCTCGTTCAGTTCGGCGGCCTGTTGGAGCCAGCGCCACTCGAAGGTCGCCTCGTACAGCTCGATCAGTCCATCAATGAGGGCGGCATAATCGCTGAGGAAGGCGGTCGGCACCGTACGACCGCCGCAAAATGATCGGTGCAGCCGGCCGCCAGCGCACATGTGTGTCAGGATGAACGTGGCTGCCCGGCGAGCAGCCGCGGCATAGCGCGGGTCGCCAAGCACGCACGCGCCGCGTGCCAGGCTGGCGATCATCAAGCCGTTCCATTCGCAGATGATCTTGTCGTCCAGGGCAGGTGGAACGCGTTTTTGACGGGCAGCCAGCAGTTTTGCCCGACCGCGTGCCAGGCGGGCGGCGCACTCCTCAGGTGTTATACCGTAGAGCTTAGCGCAACAACGATAGTCGCGCAGCTCGCGCAGGACGTTCTTGGGAGTGTCGGGGTCGTGAGGATCAGTCCAGTTGCCGGATTCGCGAATGTCGAAATGCGCGCAGAATAGCTCCCCGTCCTCGCGCCCAACGATCTCCAGCACTTCGGCGCGGGTCCATACGTAGTACTTGCCCTCGACACCCTCGCTGTCGGCATCGCGTGCGCTGTAGAACCCGCCCAGCGGGGACTGCAAGTCGCCAAGCACGTAGTCGAGAGTCTCCGTGGCAATGCGGCGATAGAGCGGTTTGCGCGTGAGCTGGTAGGCGTCGAGGTAGATGCGGCTGACCAGTGCCTGGTCGTACAACATTTTCTCGAAGTGCGGCACATGCCATTCCACGTCGGTGCTATAACGATGGAAGCCGCCGCCGAGCTGATCGTAGATACCACCGGCAGCCATCCGGTCCAGCGTCAGCGTCACCAGGTCGATCAGACGCTGTCGTCGGGTGCTCTCGGCGGGGTGCCGCACAGCCGAGCGCATCAGCAACTCAAGTGTCATGCTGGGCGGGAACTTGTGGCAGGCGCCGCTGACCAGACCGCCGCTGACCGTATCGAATGCGCCGGCCAGAAGCTCTGCCGCCTGATCCACAACATCCAGTGTCAGCGCCGCCGGCTGGTGATCCGCGGCCGCCGGCTGCAATTCACGCCGCAGGACGTCAGTCAGCTTGTCAGCTTGGGCGGTGATCTCGTCACGCCGTTGTTGCCAGGCTTTTGCAATGGCGCAGCAAAGTTCCCTGAATCCCGGTCGGCCGTAGCGGCTGCTGGGGGGGAAATACGTGCCCGCGTAGAACGGCTTAAGGTCGGGCGTGAGCCAGACGCTCATCGGCCAGCCGCCATGTCCGTCGGTCAGCACCAGCGTGGCCTGCATGTAGATTTCATCAAGGTCTGGTCGTTCCTCGCGGTCCACCTTGATATTGACGAAGTGTTCGTTGAGCAGGGCCGCGATCTCGGCGTTCTGGAAGCTCTCGCGGGCCATCACATGGCACCAATGGCAGGCCGCATAGCCGATGCTCAGAAAGATCGGCTTGTTCTCCTGCCGGGCCCGTTGCAACGCTTCCGGCCCCCACTCATACCAGTCCACGGGATTACTAGCGTGCTGCCGCAAGTAAGGAGAAGTTGCTTTACTCAGCCGGTTACTGTGCACCGCGTCGGGCGTCGTCATTATCGGACAATCCTCGTCTGGGCTCGCCCAGCCGCGTTAACGCGTCCGGTCACGAGTCGCTCGACCGACACCCAGCGCAGCGAATTGGCGGTCGCCTCGTGCGGAGAAAGTCGCGCGCTCCTCTGCTGATTCTTGGCGCAGCAGAGCCGATGTCAAACGCCGCTTGAAGGATAGCACAGCAAACTTGAGAATGTCCGCGTATCCCGCTGTCCTGCCCCGACCAGCGCGGCTTGACCGTTCCAGGACAGCCGATCGGAATACTCCGGCTCCAATGGAGGACCCGCTATGGTGGCTTGCTTGCGCTACGACCGACCCCGCGTTTCGGTGGCTAGCGCCGATTTTGGGAGTACGTCATGAAGATTAAACGACCCCCTTACGAATGCTTACCTGCAACTGCTCATACCGGTTGTTCGACGGTGCCGGAAAGGCGTGGACGGCCCAAGCCTGCCGGCGCCGGTCGAACGCACCTTGTTGCGGCGTGGCTCGCAGCCGGCCCATGCCTCTGGGGGGCGGTCGTTCCTATGGCAGCCCAGACAGCCGATGCACCCCGCGCCCGCGTGCTGTTGGTCGTCGATTCCACGGTTTATCCCGAAATCAAGTCTGGGCTGGAAACGTACGCTCAGCACATTCGGCGTGAGTTCAATATCGCCTGCCAGCCGCGCCCGGATGGGTACTATGGTATGCAACCGCCGCAAATCCGCGCTATTCTGAAGAAGGAGTATGACGCCAAAGACGCGCCGCCGCTGGTGGGGGCGATTCTTGTGGGACCGATTCCGCACGCCTGTCGGACACACGATCCCCGTGAAATACTGATCCCCGCCCCGCTGTATTACGAGGACTTCGACGCCGAATGGATCGACGCCGATGGCGACGGGTACTTCGAAAACGTGAAGACGGAGCGACGAACTAACGCCACCGAAATCTGGACGGCCTGGTGGATTCCGCCGGCCAGCGACGGCCCGACGCAGGTAGCGCTGCTCAAGCGCTGGCTGGAGAAGTTGGATCGCTATCACCGCGGTGAGATAACCGGGCGTGATCAGATGCTTTGGCTGGCTGGCAACGTACAGGATGTGGAGATTTGCGAAGGCTGGACAGTGCTGCTGAAAGACACCATGCAGCCGTTGAACCAGAAACTGTACATTTGGTGTCGCGTCGGGCAGGACGAGGGCACTTTCCGGCCCAACAAGCGGAAAGACGAGTTCACCCCCAAGGACTTCGTGGCCGCCCTTACGCTCCAGCCGTGGCAGCACGCCCACATCATCACCCATGGAAACGCCCGGGGGTGGTACTGGGACGGCTGCGGCGTGGTTATTGCTCCCCCGCCGGACGGCAAGCCGGAAGCCGTCCTGTTGCTGGATCTCAGTGTGCTGAGAGGCGGCGCCGCAAACATTGTTACGACCTCCGGGTGCAGCAATGGGAACTTCCGGGGGGATTACATCGGTCCGGCCTACGACCGCAGCGTGGGCAATCGCCTGTTGTTCTCGGAGAACACCATCACAGTGGCCTACTACGGGGCCGCCTCGCCGCAATCGACCAGCAGCTTCGCCGGGTACTGCACGGAAATCATCGAATCCTTGAAGGCGGATGGCGGGAGCTACTTGGCCGAGGGCTACTTCAAGATGCGCAATCACGATTACTCGTGGGGCACGCAGCATTACTTTTTCCGCGGCGGGGACGAGAAAGTGCTCAGTGGCGACCCGTTTGCCCGCTATCGTGAGCGGCCGGCTTTCAGTGATGAGGAGCGCGACGCGATAAACAAGCGTATCGAGGCGGCCGGTTGGACGGTAGTCGGACCGGGCTGACCGCGAGCAGCCCGAAAGAATGATCGCAGGCCGACCCGTGCAACTCCTAGGCAGTGTGCGCTGCTTGGAACCGCCACAGGCACAAGGGGACACTGCTGCGGCGGTCGCCGGCCCTCGGCGCTGACTTGGACGCTCCCCGAGGCCCCGCTCTCTCAGCCCGAGCGATCTGGAACAGGGCTTACACGGTTACGTACATGCAGGGATCGGCAGCGGGCACCTCAAGCGCAGGCTGCCTTTCCGCCTGATTGCTGTGGCGGCCGCTGTTCCTGCTGTCCGACAGGTACCCGGCGATGAAATTGAAGCGATCTGTCGAGTACGGCCGCAGACCGCGCTCGACACAAGCTTGTTGGAACTCGCGATCAGCGTCGCGCTCGACGCGCTCCGGGAAGCGCACCTCTTCCAACAGGCTGCGCCGTACCAGCCAGGTCGCAGCGCAGACGGCATCGCTGTAGCAATGCTCACGATCGGTGCACAACAGCCGCAGCGTCTGCTCTGCCGACGAATACGCGAAGTGGCAGCCTTTCCCTACCAGTGGTGTGCGGCAATATAGAAACGCGTGCAACTGGTCGGTCAGGTAGTGCTCGCCGTAGTACGCATCGTCATCGAAGCGCGCTAGGTACTCGCAAGCAGTCTGATCGGCAGCGAAATTCAAGCAGGCTGCGCGCGACCAGCTCTCCGGCTTCTGATAAACGCGCACGTTGGGTAGTTCGGCTACCTGTCGGCGCACGTCTTCGGCCGACATGTTGTCGCCGTGCAATACCACTAGCCATTCCCGTTCCGCGTGCCGCTGCCGTGAATAATTCGCTGCGGCATTCGCCAGTCGGTCTGGACGACTGGTGACGGTCACGACGGCCACCCGTCGCGGCGCTGTCGATTGTTGCAAGCCGATGCTGCTCAGAATGGTGTCCAACCGGTGGCGGTAAGTATGCTCGCTGAAGACACGGCGCTGTCCACGTGCCACCATCTGGAAGCGCAGATGCTCGTCGGCGATCAGGCGATCCATCCACTGGGCGGCCTCGTCCTCCTGCTCGACAATAACCACCGCCTCGCGGCCCAGCAGCCGTTCGATGCCCAGCGACGGCGTGCTGATGACGGCTGTACCGCAGGCCAACAGCTCGAACACACGCCGGGCAAACATGGTAGGCGAGTCGCGGACCGAATTGACGTTCAGAAAGATGTCGTAGTCCTTGTAGGCCCGCAGCATCTCTTCGTACGGCAAGGCCCCGCGGATCAACGGTTGCAGCTCGTCGGGGAAGCGGTATTGCGGCAGCACGTCCAGGCCATGATTGCGGTCGAAGATCGTCAGTCCGCGCGTGCGGGCGGCGTTCAGCAAAACGTCCATTTCCCGCCGACGCTCCGGATACTTCTCGCGGTAGTAGGTGCTGGCAAAGCACAGTCGTCCGCGGCGCGGCCGCCGACTGTCGATCGGGTTGTGGATGGCCGGCTGAGCCGCGAACGGCAATACCCGGATGCGATCGTGACCTACGCGCTCGCGGTAGCGCGGGATGCTATCGGCGTCGGTCGTGAATATACAGTCGAACAGTCCCGCCAGATGAATGAAATGCTCGAAGTTGGGCGGGTCCTCCTTGTTCCAGAAAACAGTCGGTACGTGCCGAGCCCGACACCATTCCAGTACCGGCAGGAGCTGCTCAACATGAGTCGGACGCAAGTTCCAACGGTCGCCGTTGCCATGCCAGGCCGACTCGACGAACAAGAAGTCTGGCTGCCCGGTCTCGAACCGGGCCTGCCAATCATCCGGTCCGAACTGGATCAGGTGGCATTCGTCTCGGAAACACTCGTAAGTGAACTGATCCATGATGACTGCCGCCCGCAGCGGCAAACGCGGCACGCGCGCTGCGCCGGTCGTCGTGGACAGAGAAGCGCGTCGGGCCGGCGCACTCGCCGGCAACTTTCGCGAACCGGCCGGCTTTGGACATAGCTCAAGCTGCGGTGCCAGAAACACGAATCCCTGCGAGCGCCAGCGCCGGGCGCCGATACGCAGACGCGCCGCGCTGGGCGGCGTCTTCAGCGGCAACGCGAAGCAAGGCGAATCCGGCTCGCGCCGGACGTACATGAAAGCCCCGATGTTGCCATGTTGGAGCGTTCCGGGGATCTCCGGCAGAGGGACACTGTCGCCGTTCGCGTCGTAACACTCGATAATCAGCAAGGCTGCACGGTAATCGTCGCGCGGGTCGGTAAACAACTGACCGCACACCTCATATTCCGTGTCCGCCGACACGGACGCTTCTGCGTATATTGGCTGTCGGTCGAGTGATATGGCATTTGCCAGCCCTTCCAGCAGCGCCCCATCGGACACGGTCGGCTGCGCTTCGACGCGCAACTCCAACGGTCGCTGTGGTGGCATTAGCAGTGTCAAACGCAGCTCCGGCGCCAACGCCAGCGGGCCGATTGATCCCGAAGCGGTCTCGAACTGGTCCTCTTCGGGCCCGCGCTGCCGCGCCCCCCAAACCTGAAATCCGAGCAGTACGCTGGCGGCTTCGACGGGCGTGCGGAAGCGCCAGCAGAACTTGCCGCTGTCATCCCCAGCCTTCAGATAGGTGTATGGCCCGGTGCTCGGGCTGTTGGCGATACCGTCGTACGGCGGGGGCAACACATGCCCCGCCGCGTCGTAAAACATCACGCGTAGCAGCGCCGCCCGCGGCATCGTCGCCCGCGAGCCGTAGAGGTTGCCACCCAGTTCATACCGCGCTCCGCCTTCCACCACGGCTGTCAGCCAGAGCGGCTCGTCCGGCAATCGCACATTTTGACCCACTGGAGCTATGCGAAGGATGCTGGTGGGAGTGTGGCGCCGGGCCTCGGTCACCGCACGCTGTTCATATAGGAGCCTCAGAGCCTCGTGAACGGCGGCCGACGACTGTTGCAGCTCTGCTGACTCAGGTTCGATTGATGCCTGCCGCTCTGCCCTTTGCCGATTCAGAAGACTGTCGCGCTCGGCGCTGACCCGCGCGAGTTCCGCGGAGAGCTGCTCCAGTTGTGCGCACAACTTGTCCGTTTCTGTGGTAGACGCCTTCTGGCGGCGCAGACGCTCGACGTTCGCGCTCAGTTGCTTGACGCGCCGGCGAACCGCCTCGCGATCACGAAAGTGTCGCTGCTGAAAGGCCAGGATTGCCCGCTCCGTCTCCTGCAAAGCCGCCGCTAGCCACGGGGTGCGGAGATGTTCCGGGGCCGGCGGTGCCGCCGAAGTGCGCGGCTGATCGCCGTCCAGCAGCTCGGCGACGCAACGGATGTAGCCGTCTGCTACCGACAAGTGCAGAACTTGCAGCGCCGGTTGCAGCAAAGCCAACAGGTCACTCAAGAAGAAAGTCTGTTTGTGGTCGTGGTGTGGCAGCAGGCCGAAGGGCGTAGTCAGGATAAGCCGCCCGCCGGGCCGCAAGTGCGCCAGGCAACGCTCCAGAAACAGTTCCGGATTGAGAACGTGTTCGATTACTTCACCGAGGATCAGGCAGTCGTAGCGTTCCGACGGTGGGTCGAGCGTGGTGACGTTGGCGGCAACGAAACGAACCCGCTGACGGACCTCCGGAGCTTCCCGAGCGAGCAGCTCCTGGGCGAAGGCAATGGCCTGATCATTGATGTCGACCCCGGTTACCTCGAAGCCTTCGCGCGCCAGCAGAATCGCCAGCATCCCCTCGCTGCAACCGACGTCCAGCACGCGTTGGCCGACGGCGCAGCCTGCCATCCAGTGCAGCCGAGCACGGGTCTTTTCCACCGTGTCCTTGCCGCCCCACTGTCCGAGATAGGCCTTGGCGATGTTGTCACGCGCCGGCAGCAGCGGTTGCTCGCGGCCCGCAGCCGCTAGCTCGGCCAATACTGTCGCGGTAACGATCGTACCGTCGTGGGTAGCCATGACCTCGGTGATGCGGCGCTGAGGAGCGCTTCCGCCGATGCCCGCGCGCAAATGTAGGCGGTCTGTCGGCCCCGGTCAAGCCCCGGGGATTGTCGCGCGCTGGCGCAGGAAACAGCGGCCGACGCAAAACCGCTGCGACATTGAGAAGAGTGCGATCAATGCGCCAATCTGCAACAACAGGTTCTCGGCCAGTTTGCGGCAGATATAGACCTCGCCGGTACCGCAGCCGCAATCAAACCTGACGTCACAGAACGCTTCCACTGTGCCACTGCGATAGATGCTGAGCGCCCGCCACAGGAGCATGGGCGTGAAGAACGCCAGCATGCCGTTCAGCAGCAGGGCCGCCCCGCGTCGCCAGAAACCCACCAGCAGCAGTAGCGCGCAAAGCAGCTCCAACCAGGGCAGCACAATCGCCGTCAGGTTGAGGAAAATGGGCGGATCGGTCGGCAGAATGGCGTATTCGCGGATCTGCTTGAGAAACTCGATCGGGTCGCGCAGCTTCATGATGGCCAGGTACGCGAACATCCCGCCGACTCCCAGCCGAGCGACGAGTAGCGGCACACCAGTGCGGTCGAGGCGCCCCAGCAAGCAGTCGGACCTGGTGGTGTTCATGGCTCGCGCCCGCTGGCAACTGGCAGACCGGCCTGAGCCCATTCCTGCCAGCCGCCTTTGAACAGCAGGATTCGCGCTCGCGGGATATCAGCTTTCAGTAGCTCCCCGCAGACGTACAAGCTGTCTTCGCAATCCCCGCCATTGCAGTACACGACGATCTTCTCGGCAGCGGCAGCCTTAGCCATCACATCCGGAAAATAGTAGTCGATCCGGTAGTAATCACATTGGATGGCACCGGGAATATGACCGCTTTCGTAAGGCCCGTCCGCCCGGGCGTCCACGAAAACGTATGCTCCATGCGTCGTCTTTTCATGCTCGAAGATCTCCACCACCTGTTTGAGGTCGACTTCCAGGAAGACCGGCTGAGTCCCGCTCTCGTGGCGATCGGTGGGACCACCTGCTTCGCTAGCCTTCGGCGCTGGTATAGCATCGTCAACGGCCCCCGCCGAGTCGGGCGCTGTCGAGGCTTCGCCGGGCGCTCCCTGCGCGGCGTGCTTCTGCCAGGCTTCCCACCCGCCCTTGAAAACGTACAGGTTCTCCCGCGGCACGCCGTAAGCTATCAGCTCTTGGCACAACAAGTAGCTGTCCTCGCAGTTGCCGCCGTGGCAGTAGACGATCACCCGCTGGGCCCCCAGCGCCAGGCCGGCGGCAACGTCGATATAGCGCTCAAGGTCATAAGGGTCACAGAGTATGGCGCCGGGGATGTGTCCGCGAGCGAACGTAGACTCATTGCGCGCGTCGAGAATCACGTCCAGTCCGGCCCGGTTCGGGTCGTTGACGCTGCGCGCCACCTCCGCCACGCTGACGACACCATAAGGCTCTGGATGATCCTGGAATGGAGCATGGCCCGCGGGATTCGCGGGACGCGGGAGCGCAGGTGAGTAGTTGCGTGTCAGCTTGATCTGGTTCTTGCTGCGCAGACTATTGGCGCCCAAGCCGATGCCGACGGCTAGGATCAACAAGATCAATGCCTGACCGATAGTTGCCGCTACCGTTTTCATAGTATTGCGATGCTAGCCGCGCAGGCCGGGTAAGAGCCATCGGGCCTCACCAGGGGTCGCTTACTCCTCAAATAATACGTTGTCCCAGAAGGCGCGGGTCAGGGAAGGCGGAAAACGGCCGCTGCCGGCGGGGATCATCGGAATGCGAACCGCCAGCTCCGGGTGGCGCAGGGCTTCGGTCAGGAAGGCCGACGTTTCGGCGATGAGCCGCGCGCGCATCTCCTCCCAGGTTTCGAAGCGTCGTCTGGCGGGCCGGAGATTCATGGCTTTGAAGGTCCGGTCATCGCTGTTGGTAGCGAAGCGGCTCGACTACCCATCCGGTCGTAGCCGCCACAACCCGCCGACCAATCCGGCGGCGACCATCTCCAACGGCAGAGGTCGTGCCAAGGGCCAAGCGGGAATAATGTCTATGTTAGCGGCGTCACCGAGCATCAAAGCGGGGTCCATCCCGGCGCCTAATAGTCCTATAATGCCGATCAGCACTGGGGCCGGCCAAAACCAAAGTGCAGCACGCGTCTTCACGACCCGACAGGCTGCAAATACCCCGGCGAACATGCCGACCCCCACGGCAAAGTAAACCTGCCCACGTAGCGTTTCGCCGGGGGACCAGCCCATCAACAGGAAAGTGGCTGCCCCGCCGACCATAACGGTCAAGGTCAAGGCCACCATGCCCTGCCGACGAACCGCTGGTGCGAGTCCGACGCCCAGCGCAGTGGTGAGCACCTGTCGCCATGACCGGTTGCCGCCGGCAACACGTTCGCTAACCAGCACAGATAGCGCATGCGCTCCCGCCAAGGCGACAAACAGGTACACGTAATCGATGAGCAACAACCAGTACGGGTAGCTACGTGGCGGTCCTGGTGTTTCGTTGCAAAAAATCAGCCAATCATCCATGGTGCCGCCGCTTCGGCCACCCTCCCCCACCCAGATCGCCAACCCCAGGCCCAGAGCGATCAACGGCCGGCGGCTGTCGGTGGCGCGCAGCACTAGGGTGACCGCCACTGAGGAAGCCCACAGAAGCAGGAGCAGTAGCAATCCTCCGAGGGGCCCCAGCGGCGAGGCCGCCAGTGCATAAGGGCGTTCCAGCCCGGCCGGCATAGCCAAGCGTCCGACGACAAAGTGCAACCCGGCCCAGACCAGCGCGACGGCCACGACGAAGCGGGAGCGCTCGATCCAGACTTCGGCGGGCGACATGACTCGGGCTGCGGTCACCATTCCAATTCTAGGCTACCCGCGTGCAGGTGGAGCGGTCAACGGCGGCGACAGTGGCTCTGAGAGGCTATGCGCTGCGAACGCGGACGGATTTGGGCCCGGCTGGGCAGTCAACAGGACAGGCCGATCAAGTGGCCTCGGCGCCCGAAACCGCGGCGTCGGGCGCGGGCAGCGTCGCCGGCGGAGCATCCAGCCCCTCGAAGACGAAGTGTTTCTCGCCGCCGGCGCCATCGGCGGCTACGTCGACGCGGATGATACGTTTGCCGGCGTACTTGCCGCGTAGTATGTCCTCGGAGAGCGGATCTTCGATCATGGTGGAAATGGTGCGCCGCAGGGGGCGGGCGCCGAATTTCTCGTCGGTACCCTTTTCGATCAGGAACTCGCGGGCCGCCGGGGTCAGCTCCAGCGTCAATCCCCGGTCCTTGAGCCGCTTGTTGACCTTGGCCAGCTCCAGATCGGCAATAGCGATCAGGTCCTGGTGGGTCAGTTTGTGGAAGACGACCACCTCGTCGATGCGGTTGATGAACTCGGGCCGGAAGTTGCGTTCCAGCTCGCTGACCAGCATCTCCTTCATTTTCTGATAGTTTATTTCTTCGTCGCGCTTCATGAAGCCGAACGGGTCCTGGCTCATGATGCGCTCGGCACCGATGTTGCTGGTCATGATCAGCACGACGTTACGGAAGTCTACATGGCGCCCGAAAGAGTCGGTCAGCCGCCCTTCCTCCATGATCTGGAGGAGCATGTTGAACACGTCGGGGTGGGCCTTCTCAATCTCATCCATCAGCACCACCGCGTACGGCCGGCGCCGGACGCGCTCGGTAAGCTGTCCGCCTTCCTCGTAGCCGACATAGCCTGGCGGAGCGCCGATCAGCCGGCTGACGTTGTGCTTTTCCATGTACTCAGACATGTCGATGACGATCAAGGCGTCTTCGTCGCCGAACATGAACTCGGCTAGCGTCTTGGCGAGTAGCGTCTTACCCACGCCCGACGGCCCCAGGAAGATGAACGAGCCCATCGGGCGGTTGGGGTCTTTCAGGCCGGAACGCGAGCGCCGCACGCTGCGGGCGACGGCGCTGATGGCCTCGTGCTGGCTGATGACCTTCTTGTGCAGCTCGTTTTCGAGTTCCAACAGACGCGCCGCTTCTTCCTTCTCGAGACGCGTCAACGGGATGCCGGTCATCTTGCTGACGACTTCGCCCACCACGGCCTCGTCGACGATGCCCTCGGCCTCCTGAGCGCGATCCTTCCACTCGCGCTGGATATTCTCGCGCTTCATGCGCAGCGACTCGCACTTGTCACGCAGGACGGCAGCACGCTCGTAATCGGCGTTCTTGACGGCTTCGTCCTTCTCGGCCGCCAGCCGCTCGATCTCGCGTTCCAGTTCGGCCAGGTCTGGCGGCAAAGTCATGCTGCGGATGCGAACGCGTGCGCCGGCTTCATCGATCACGTCGATGGCCTTGTCGGGCAGCACGCGCCCCGTGATGTAGCGATGCGACAGCTCGACCGCCGAGCGCAGCGCCTCATCAGTAATCTGCACGCGGTGGTGGGCCTCGTAGCGGTCGCGCAGGCCCTTGAGGATCTCCAAGGTTTCTTCGATGGTCGGTTCATCGACGTGGATGGGCTGGAAGCGCCGCGCCAGGGCGGCGTCCTTCTCGATGTACTTGCGGAACTCGTCGAAAGTCGTGGCGCCGATGCATTGGATTTCGCCGCGTGACAAAGCCGGCTTCAGGACATTCGAGGCGTCGATGGCCCCCTCGGCTCCACCAGCCCCAACCAGCGTGTGCAATTCGTCGATGAACAGTATGACGTTGCGCGCCCGGCGTACCTCGTTCATCACCGCCTTGATACGCTCCTCGAACTGGCCGCGGTACTTGGTACCGGCCACCATCATGGCCAAGTCGAGGATGACGATGCGGCGTTCGTAAAGCAGCTCCGGGACCTGACGAGCGATGATCTTCTGGGCCAAGCCCTCGACGATGGCGGTCTTGCCGACGCCGGCCTCGCCCAGCAGCACCGGGTTGTTCTTCATACGCCGACACAGCACTGTGATGACCCGCTCGATCTCGTTGGTGCGTCCGATGACCGGATCGAGCTTGCCCTCGCGGGCCAGGTCGGTCAGGTCGCGTCCGAACGAGTCCAGCGCCGGCGTCTTGCTCTTGCCCTTCTTGGCTAGCTCGCTGGGCGGCGCGCTGGCGCTGACGTCCTCGGCCTCGATGCCGGCCCCCAGGAGGTTTAGAACCTCTTCGCGCACGTCATCCAGCTTCAGCCCCAGATTGATCAGCACCTGCGCCGCGACGCCCTCCTGCTCACGCAATAGTCCGAGCAGCAGGTGTTCGGTGCCGACGTAGTTGTGGTTGAGCTGGCGGGCCTCTTCAATGGCGTACTCGATGACACGTTTGGCGCGGGGCGTCTGGGGCAGCTTGCCCATGGTGACCATTTCGGGGCCGCTCTTGACGACCTTCTCCACCTCCAGGCGTACCTTGCGCAGGTCCACGCCGAGATTCTTGAGCACGTTGGCCCCGACGCCGGATCCCTCTTTGACCAGCCCGAGCAGAATATGTTCGGTGCCGATGTACTCATGATTGAACCGCTGGGCTTCCTGGTTGGCCAAGGCCATTACTTTACGAGCCCGATCGGTGAACCGCTCGAACATACGCTAAGCACTCCAGGTCGGGGGTACGACCCAGACCCTCCTGGCACGAACCACCAGCCGAAGGTTAGGTGACGTTGCCGACCAGTAATTGTATGTCGCGCCGCCGGCCACAGCAACCGGCCGGCTCCCTTGTTATCGACCGTGCGCGCCCACCGACTCAAATCCGCGCCACCCCCGCGGTCCGCGGCTCCATCGCGCGGTCATTCGTCCCTGTGTTGCGCCGAACCAGCCTGATCCCTCTGGGTCCCGCGGTCCGCGGCTCCATCGCGCGGTCATTCGTCCGGCGCTGCGAGCCGCCGTTCGTTCTCCTCCGCCTGCCGGCGATACAGGCCGTGGCGGTCCAAACGGCGAACTAGTCGCCATGCGGCTCGCGCTTCGGCTACGCGCCCCGCAGCGGTCAGAGCTTGTGCCAGGCGGTACGCCACCAACAGATCCTTCTCCGCCAGCGGTGCCAGCACCTCCAAGCAAGCCAGCGCGCCAGCGGCATCGCCGGCAGCCAGTCTTTCTTGTGCCTGTGCCAAAGCCTGGCGACGACGTTCGGCGACTCCGGCTGCCCGTCGAACACGGATCTCGTGTCGCAGACGCAACTGGGCCCCGGCGTAGCTCCCGCCCGCCATCCCGACGAGCAGCTCGCGCCAGCCCCCGCCGAAGTCGTCGGGGAAAAGCCAGATCGCAGCGACGGCAAAGTTTGCGCTGAATGCGAAGACGAGACCAACCAGCAACCCGCTCCACAGTTCCTGGCACAAGATCAGACCACTGCCTGGCAACAGCAGGTTGCACCAAGTCGCCCGCGACATCAGAGCTTCGTCACATGTGTCCTGGTTCACGGTCCAATCCCGCGTGTCCTCTATGGTGCCGCAGCCGAACACCGTGCAGCACTCTCATACATTTTCAGCAGACGGTCCACCATGCCAAGCAGCGCGTGTTCACGCCGCACGTATTCGGCGGCGAGATGACGAAGCTCCTGGGCCTGTCGGTGCCGCTGACGAACACGGGTGAGCAAATAGGCCAGCTCCTGGGCGGAGCCTGGAGTGAATTGCCAGGTGGTCCGGTCCTCGATGAACCATTCGGCGATCTGATCGCGTGAACTGACAACGATCTTGCCCAAAGCCATGGTCAACAGGGGTACGATGGAAAGCTCGCGCTGGCAGCCCGGGACGACGCACACATCCACCACCGGGAGGGCTTTCTCCCATAGCCGCGGATCGTCCACCAGCGACATGCAGGCGCGCACCCCTTGGTCACGCATCCGCCGCCACACAGCCGCTGTTCCGTTGCCGCCGCCTACCAGCGCCACGTGGAGGTCGCACCCGCTGCGGCGGAGCTGCGACACTGCGTCGATGAGCACGGTCAGCCCCGCGAGGTCGGCGAACTCATGCGTACACAGGATGGTCAGGAGAGCGTCCGGCGGCACTGGGTGGCGGGCGCCCGCCTGCGTGGCGATGCCAGGCGGGACGACGTGCAGGCGGTCGCCCAGCGCGCGTGCTTTTCGCGCTGGCAGCGCAGACAGATTCGCTGCTATCAAGGCGATGTGCTCAGCATCGGAGCGGCGCAGCGCAGTCGCCCGCTCTGCTTGCTGCATACCCAGTACGTGCACTATGAGTGGCAGACGCTTTCGTGCGGCCCAACGCCGGGCCCACCACAGTCCACCTGTGCCCCACACGTGCACTAGTTCGGGCCCGGTCGCGAAGCGCGTTCTCAGCAGGTGGGCCAGCGCGCGGCCGCGCCAGCCGTCCAGAGCGGGCTGGAAGACGGTATCTACCGGCGTGCCGGCAAAACGCGCCAGCAGAGTCTCATCATCGCTGACGAGCGAAATGCGCACTCCCGATGCGCACAGTCCCGGCAGCACCTGGGCCAACATGGGCGCAAAACGCAATCCCACCCGGCTGTCGGCGATGTGCAACGCGTAGCTTACCGGTGGCGGCGGTGCGATGACCTGGGGAGTTACGAGGTTGCTCATGAAGTTGCAGGCGAATCAGCGCCTCCAGAGCGGCCGCGCCGCTGTCAGCCGTCACCCACCGTTGGCACCAGGGCTCTTGGACGCAGCGGGCGGTTCGGCGGGCCCCCAGACACTACTACGTTTGCGCAGCACCAGCACGAAGCAAAAGCTCGTCAGGGCGACTACGAACCCGATCGATACGACCATGAACAGCCAACCTGCGACGGTCATGGGTTGTCCTCCGCAGCTATTTCGGCATGCTGACGCGGATCGCCCCAGCGTCGTCCGGCGATACTGGTCAGTATCAGCAAGAACACTGTGATGGCGCCGATCACTAGCAGCGACAATACGGCAACGGCGCTGCCGCTCAGGTCGCGCAGTCGTTGCGGCAGATTATTGGCACTCCACAAGACGAAGATGACCAGCAGGTAGGTGGGCGAAACGTACTTGATCACAAACTTCCAGATACGCGGTATGCGCAGCGCGGCCCCACGATGCGCTTCGGCGTAGCCGCGTTCGACGCCAAACACCCAGGCGAACAGAATCACTTCAATCGTGGCCAGGATGAAGATCAGCGCCGTCCCAGCCCAGAAGTCGAACGTGTCCAGCGCCACCAAGCCCCTGCTGAAGTAGATCACAAAGAACGAGCCCAGTGCGGTAATCAGGCCCAGCAGCACGACCGATACTCGGCGACCGATCCCCAATCCTTCTTCCAGAAAGGCGATGGCCGGCTGAAGCATGGACAGCGAGCTGGTGATTGCCGCCAGAAACAGCATGAAGAACCAGACGAAGCCGAAGAAGTTGCCCAGCGGCATGAACTTGAATACCACCGGCAGGGTATTGAACCCGAGCGCGAAGGTCGATCCGAGCGAGCCCTGAATGTCCGTCGCCCCGAGGAAAACGAATGCCGCCGGTACGGTTATCAAGCCACCCAGGCAGACCTCGAAGAACTCGTTGGTCGAGGCGGCGGTCAACCCGGACAACACGATATCATCGTTACGCCGCACATAGCTGGCGTAGTTCATGATGATGCCGAAGCCCACCGAAAGGCTGAAGAAAATCTGACCGGCGGCAGCCAGCCAAACGTCGAGGTTCGTCAAGCCAGCGACCCAAGTGCTGGCTGTCCCGACCGGTTTCGGGTTCCACATGTATCCCAAGCCGTTCAGCACGTTACGTTCCGGGTGGGCCGGATCGGGGGTGCCGAGGGTCAGCACGCGGACGAGCACGAGCAAGGCACAGACTGCCATAATCGGCATGGCCCGCACGCAAAAGGCCTCGATGCCCTTGGAAACCCCGCGGTAGATCAGAATGAAGTTCAGCGCAAAGACTATGATCCAAAATACGACACTGATTTGCAGGCCGCCGGCCAACGTTACGCCGTCCTGGTCTATGCCGACGAAGTGGCCGAAGAACTGGCCGGCACGCTCGGCATAGCGGGAAATGTCAGTGCCCAGGTCTATGCCCCCACGCAGATAAGACCAAGCGTAGCCCAGGCACCAGGCCTCGATCAGCACATAGTACATGTAGATCACAATCGGGATCAGGACGCCCAGCACACCCAAATAGCGCCAGGCCGAGTGTCGCCCCAGCACACCCATGATCGCGGGACAAGAGCCGAAACCGTAGCGACCGCCGTAGCGCCCCATTATCCACTCCGCCCAGCAAATGGGGATGCCGAGCAGGATCATGGAAACGAAGTACGGGATCATGAAGGCTCCGCCGCCGTTGAGGGCCGCCTGTCCGGGGAAACGCAGGAAGTTGCCCAGGCCGACCGCTGATCCCGCCACGGCCAGCACGACGCCCACACGTGTGGCCCATTGCTCACGCCCGCGCTGGAGGAGCCTGTTGTTATTGAAGGTGTTGTTCTTTGTTGGTCCTTCGCCCATATGCTTGCCCAGTGTGTCTGGAAATGGGTTGCGCCCGCCCGCGCCGCGCGTGTCGGCGGGGCGCATATCGAGTGCGAAGTGTAGCCGAGCGGGTAGCCGGCTCACAATGGCCAAACGAACAGGACCCCGGAGACGCCACGGCGTGTCCGGGATCCCGCCTTGAGGTAACCCAGCGTCAGTAGTCGGCTAGTACTGGTTAAACGGCTTGCCGGTCTCGTCGGCCATCGTGGTGTTTGGCAGGAATTCGCCGGTGTTGGGGTTGTAGACCCATCCCTGGCCGCCGGACGGATCCGGCACCGGCGGGCTGTTGCCCGCGTCTATGAGCACGTTGGCGGCAGTGGCCTTGCCGGCGTTTTCGCCCACCGGGCAGGGCGGAATACTCAGCAGGTAGGGACCATACTTGAAGACAGCCGTCTTGGTGTTGTTCACGTTGCCGTCGATGTCCGTGTACTTGGTGAGCTGATTGACGAAGTTCTCGGCGGTCGGGCCAGGGTATTTGTTCTTATGCTCGGCAGCGTAGATGGTCAGTGCCCCCCGCACGGTAGCCAAGTTGGCTGCCACGGCCGACTGGCTAGCCCCCGTCGCCCCACGGCTCAGCCGCGGAATAGCGATGGCCGCCAGAATCCCGATGATAACGATCACCACCACCAGCTCGACCAGCGAGAAGCCGGGGTTGCGGGCCTTACGCGGGGTCATTGAATCAGCTCCTGTTCGAGGTTGACAGTAGCAGCGCGCCGGCCTGGTAGCTCCTGAACACCGACGGCCGCGCTGCACGGGTAGCATCGGCAGGCGACCAATGGCCCTTTATTAAGATGGCGCTGGTCATCAAGGGTCTTTAGCGGGCTTCATTCCTGGACGCAGTTCGATTTCCAGCACAATCTGCGTTTGCGTCTGCGGCTCGACAAACACCACTTGATCGCGTGTTACACGGACCAGCCGATATCCCTCCAGTTCAGCCCCCAGCGGCAGCACGCGGTCGTCGATGGTGGCCAAGGGCAGGCTCCCGAGCATCACACCAAGCAGGCGGTGACGGGCGCGGAACTCGGCAGCCGGATCGACCACCGACTGCGTTTCCTCTCGCTCCGGGGCCGTCTGCAACGTCCCATAAGTGGCGTCGATCGCCGCGCTGGGGACGAAGAGGTCGCGCTCCAACCGTTGCAGCTCGGCGGCGACAGAAACATAGTTCTCTTGGACTCGTGCCAGTCGTGTCTCGACCTCTTGCCAACCCAGCGGCGCGGCAGCGGGCGCCGTTGTCCCAGGTTGGGCCTGAGCGGCAGCCGGCTGGGCCCGACCGGTAAACCGATCCAAGGCCAGGATCACTCCGGCAAGCAGGAGAGCGCCGAGCAACAGGCGCTGTCGGGCATTAAGTCGCCTCATCATCAGCCTCCGGTCCTTGTCACGGCGCGGTCCGGCAGCAGGTAGAGACGCAGCGCCCACACAAGTTCGCATAGCGGCTCTGTGCTGCCGACGGAGCGGGTGATCGAGCAGCTCACCAATGTCTGACCGGGCATGGTTTGGGCCAGCCGGTCCAAGTAGTCGATGAAATCGCGACTGCGGCCGCGGGCGGCAACTTCGATTTCGTTGACCAGGTACTTGCCTTCATGCGTGGTAGAATGCGGGGTCACGCTGAGTAGTTCCAGGTGGGACTGCTCGGCCAAATTGGTGAGCTGTCGCAGGAGACCGGCGATCGCACCGGCCCGGGGGGCTTGTGCAGCTTGGGCAGTCACCGCGGCCTGAATCTGCGCGACTCCGGCTTCGAACCGTTCCAGCTCGCGCTGCTGGTTTTCCAGGCGGGCTTCAAGCATGGCGCGCCGCGCGCTCAGATCGCGGTAGCGGTTCCAGGTCTGCTGCCAGGGATTCAGCACCAGCCACCAGAAGGCCGCAACTATCGCGCCCAGCGCGCCAAGGCCCATCAAGTCCACATCGAAAATGGTCCACGGGCGCCGACAGACGATCATGATCCATCCTCCACGGCCAGGCAGGATAGCTCGAACGCCACCGCCGAGCCGCTGCGGAACGGCTCGACTGTCGCACGAACCAAGTCGACCTGCTTCCACCCGGGCAAGGTTTGCAGCGTATTGAGAAGCTGAATCAGCGCCGCATGATCAGTCGCGTATCCCCGCAGACGTACCTGGCGGGCGGTACCCACTGGATCGGCGGCCAGCGGCCGTCGCTCCGCCGCCGCCCCCCGGCTCTCGGCACTGCCTGGCGGGGTGATGGTCAACCCGGTGAGGAAGACCTCGGGAGGCGCCAGTTGGCTCAGCGCCAACAGTCGCGCCGGCCACGGCTGTGGATGACGGATGGCAGCGTAGGTTTCGAACTCTTCCAGCGCGGCGGCGCGCTGCTGGGCGGCGGCGGTCAACCGACGTTGCAGTTCGGCGCCGCGGGTCTCACAGGTCCGCACCTGCGCAACCAGATGCGTCAGCACACTGCCAGCGCTGCGCTGTATCCCCCAGCCCACGGCCACCAGCAGCGCGCCGGCAGCGCACACCGCCAGCCATATTCGTTGACGCCGGCCTCGACAGCGTGCCAGCAGTCGTACGGTCGGAACCAGGTTCACACCGGCATGCGCGCGGATGTCAGCGTTCCCTGCGTCAGACGCCGTCTCCGGAGCAGCGGCTCCCAAGGCGGCTGCCAGATCGGGGCAGAGCCGGCCACCTGCGACAGTGTGGGCCGTCGCGGGCAGCGTTAGCTCCGCGCCGTCGTCTTCCGTGTTTGCGCCTGGTGGGCGCGATTCGTCACTTGGGCAGCCTGCGGTCAGCACCGCGACCGGTATGCCGAGTTCGGCGGACAGCAGCGGCGCCAGCCCCCGGAACCGAGCGCCACCTCCCGCCAGCAGCAATCCTTTGACAGCGTGTTCCGGGAAATTCTGCATCACGTACGAGAAGCAGCGGCCTGTCTCCTGCGCCAGGGTTCGCAGCGATTCGCGCAGCACGCTGGTCATGACGGCCGGCAAGTCGCTCAATTTGGCCGCGTCAGCCGGGGCATCGAGACGATGGCCGCGGGCGATCAACTGAAGGACCTGCGTGCGCTTAAGCTGCTCGGCAGCCGACCAGCCTACTTCAAAGGCTTCCGCCAGTTGCTGCGTCCACTGTCGAGAAGTCACTGAAAGCGAGCGGATGTAGGTGGGCGTCGTTCCGACTACCACCGTCAACGTCGAGTGACGCTGACCCAGGTCCAGCACCCCCCACAGCTCCGTCTGCTCCGGCAACCACCACTGGCTGGCGATGCGAACCAGCGCGCATGGCGACACGTCGATGCGCGCAAGGTGCAGTCCAACACGCTCGAGTTCTTGCGACCAACCCAAGGGCGTTTCCGTCGGCAGCGTGACCGCCATGATGTTCGGATATTGAGCGGCGGCGCTGGGCAGTCGCCAGTAGCGCACTTCGCGTTTCTCGGCTGGCGTGCGGCTCTCGCGCGACACTTCCCACCGCAAGGCCTGCTCCAGCCGCTCAGGCGGTTGTGACAGCGCTGCCTCCGGCAAACGCAGCGGGAAGAACTCCACCTCTGGCGACGACAGCACCAGGGCGACGTCCCGACCGAGGAACTTACCCTGTCCCACTAGGCGTTCGATTTGCCCGGCGTCCAAGCGCGGGGTGTCAGGCGCGTTGTCGCCGGTGGTGCGCTCAAAGGCCAAGATCTCCACGCGGCAATCGCCACGTGACGCCGGGACGAACTGCACGGCACGCACTCCGGCGGCGCCGATATCGAAAGTGATCGCCGATCGTCGGCAGCGCGGCACGGTCAACATGCGTAAGCACTCCCCTGAGGCCGAGATTCGAGCGGCCAGCCGAGCGGTAGTGGCGCGGCGCCCGCCGCGGGTTCGTCCGCCGGAGTCCATTTGCCGCCCCGTACGCGGCTAGCCGTGTTGTCCATTCCTCCGCGCCTCGCTTTCTCGCTCATCCGGCCATCGCCAGATCGAACAGCGGCAGAAACAGCGACATTGCCACGAACCCGACTACCACGCCCATCAGCGCCAACAGCAGCGGTTCGGCCAGCCGGGTGAGGCTTTGCACCGCGCTGGTGTTGTCGTCGTCCATCCAGCTCGATACGAAATCCACGGCCTCCACCAGCCGCCCATTTTCCTCGCCGGTCCGCAGAGCGGAGACGATGATCGGGTCCGCCAGATTGGTCGCCGCGATGGCCTGAGCCATGCGCCCCCCGGAGGAGACCGTCTCTTCCACTTGTGCAATCATGTTCAGAAAGGCCACGTTGCTGACGGCGTCGCGGGATTGACGAATGGCCTCCAGCAATGGCACGTGGCAGCGCAGCATGGCCGCCCACACACGAATCACGCGCGCCAGGATCAGACGGGCCGCCAGTTTGCCGATCACCGGCAGGCGCAGGGTCAGCGCATCCAGCCGAGCGCGCGTACCCGGCAGGCACCAGGCGATCACCCCCGCGGCCACCAGTGCGAATGCTCCTGCCAGCACGTAAGGCCAGCCGTTCTTGAGCCACGCCGACAGGTCGAACAAGAACCGGGTGCTGGCTGGCATTGGCGAGCGCAGGTTGCTGAACAGGACGCTGAAGCGCGGCACGACGAAAAACAGCAGCACACACATGACCCCGATAAGCAGGACCACCAGCACCGCCGGATATACCAGCGCAGCGATGATCATTTTGCGCACCTGCAACTGCTGTTGTGCCAAGTGGCTGAGGCGCCCAAAGACGTCCGGCAGGGACGCAGTGGCTTCGCCGGCGGCGATCATGCTGCGGAAGACCGGATCGAAAGCGGCTCCCTCGGCCTCCAGAGCGGCGGCCAGGCTGTCGCCCTCCTCGACAGCGCTGCGCAGCCGGGCCAACAAAGCTCGCATAGCCGGTTTGCTGGTTTGATTGCCGGCGGCCTCCAGGGCCGGCACCAACGGGGCGCCGGCTTCCAGCAGCATTTTCATTTGCCGTGTGAACAAGATCAGGTCGCGAGCCGACGGTTTGCCGCTGCGCAGCGGGAGACTGCCGGGCAGGACCGTGCGCGGCTGCGCGACCTCCTCCAGCCGCATCACGATCCAGCCCTTCTCGCGCAGCGTCTCGACGGCAGCGGCACGGTCCGCCGCCACCAGTCGCTCGGCGACTACCGTCCCATCGGGTCGCATGGCTTCGACGGCAAAGTGCATGGCCGGCTCTCAGTTTCGAGCTAGCGTTCCTCGGTTTTCGGTCCACAGTGCCGAGAGGTAGTCGACCTTACGATGCGCTGCCGCGTGTTGGTCAGGCGTGGGGGCCCCAGGAAGATGGCCGCCCCGCATTTCGCACTGCCTGCTTGGCGCACTTTCACACATTCACCAGCTCCGCACGCGTCCGCGCTTCGGTCTCGGCGTGCGTGACGCGCAGAACTTCCTCAAGAGTCGAACGATGTTCCTCCACCAGACGCAAGCCCTCTTCGCGCAAGGTGCGCCAGCCGTACTTTCTGGCCACCTGCTTGATTTCCTCTTCGTTGTCCGCCCGGTGGATGACCTGACGTACCTCGTCGGTCACCTCCAGTATTTCGAAGATGCCCATTCGTCCGCGAAAACCACTGTCGTGGCACTGCTTGCAGCCTTCGCCCTTGTAGAACACCCGGTCAGATTGTCCCAGCCACCCGGCATCCGCCAGGGCCGATTCGGGCGGATAGTAGGATGTCCGACAGTAGGGGCAGATAGTGCGGGCCAGACGCTGGGCCACCACTCCGTTGAAGGCCGAGGCCAGCAGATAGCGCTCGATACCCATGTCAACCAGGCGCACAAACGCACCCGGAGCGTTGTTGGTATGCAGCGTGGATAGAACCAGGTGGCCGGTCAGGGCGGCCTGGATGGCGACGCGCGCCGTCTCCGTATCGCGGATCTCGCCCACCATGATCACGTCCGGGTCCTGCCGCAGAATGGAGCGTAGCGCCCGAGCGAACGTGAGTCCGACGGCGTCGTTGACCTGAATCTGATTGATGCCATCGAGCTGGTACTCGACCGGATCCTCGATGGTCACGATGTTTCTCTCCGGCGAGTTGAGCAGGTCCAGGACCGAATACAGCGTGGTGGTTTTGCCGCTGCCGGTCGGGCCGGTCACCAACACGATGCCATGCGGACGGGAGAAGATGCGGCGGAACGTGCCCAGTTGCTGCGGGTTGACGCCCAATTTCTCCAGCGAGATGTTCAGATTGGATTTGTCCAGAATGCGCAGGACGACTTTTTCTCCCAGCAAGGTGGGCATGGTCGAGACACGCAGGTCGATTTCGCGCCCCTCGGCCACCACGTGCACACGCCCTTCTTGCGGCAAGCGGCGCTCGGCGATATCCATCTTCCCGATCACCTTGACACGTGAGACGATCGCCGCGTGCATGCTGACTGGGGCGCTCATCAACTCGCGCAGATTGCCGTCGATGCGGTAACGCAACACGGTGGCCCGCTTGGTCGGTTCGATATGAATGTCGCTGGCCTTGTCGCGGATGGCCGTCATGATCGCCAGATTCACCAGGTTGATGATCGGGCTGCCGTCGACCATCCGGCTGATTTCGTGCGGCGAGTCCTCGTCGACCGTCTCGCGTTCGACGACAGTCACCTCGCTCTCGGTCAGGTTGACCAGGAAGGAGTCGATATCCACCTGCTCGCCCAGGTATTTCTCCTGGAACTCGGCGATGTTGCTCTCCAGGGCCAAGACCGGGTTGATGCGACAGCCGGTCAGGGCGCTGAGCCGGTCGATGGTCGGCAACGACTGTGGCTCGGCCATGGCTACCGTGAGTACATCGCCGACCTTGAATAGCGGCAAAGCCTTCAGTCGAGCGGCTTCGTCGCGATCCAAGAGCCGGGCGACCGCCGGATCGATCAGACCGTGGCGCAGATGACAGCCTTTGACACCCAGTTGCTTGGCCAGGGCGCTGAGCATCGCCTTGGGCGAGAGTATGCCCAGTTCGATGAGGGTTTCGCCGAGACGCTTGTTGTCTTTGTGCTGGGCTTCCAGCGCACGGCGCAGGTCGGCCTCGCTGACGAGACCCTCTTGCAATAGCAATTGGCCGAGCTTGCTGGTCTGCTTGAGCTTCATCCTGTCGCGGTCGCCTCAAAGACGGACGTGACGAAATGGGTGGCCGGCGCCTGCGTCACCGCAACGCGGCCCGCCCGGTTCGCACTGTCTCCTTTGTGCCTCAGCATGTCTGTCGTGCTAGCTGCGCTGACAACTGCGCAGCGCGTTTTCCACCGTGTCGAAGACCTCCAGCTTGGGCAATACGTCCGTTAACTCCAACGCCTCCAGGCAGGTCTCGGACAGCGCCGCCAGCTTCGGCCGCTGGTGCGGCGCCAGCTTCAGGCTGCAAAGCTCCAGCAGCAGCTCGATGCCGGCGCTGTCCAAGTACGGCACGTCCGCCATGTCCAGCACCACACGCTTACTCTTGCTGGCCAGAGCCATGGTGATGGCTTGCCGAAAATCAGCCGCGTCCTCGGCCACCAAGGGGCCGTGCGGCGTGACGATCATGACTGTGCCGTGTGCCTGCGACTGTACCTTCATGACCCTCACCCGGCGGGCAGGTCGGTGGCCACCGGCACGTCGTCGCGCCGGGCCTGTTCGACCGTGCTGAAGGCCGTCACTAGCAGTTGCTCCAACGGCGGCTGACAAAGGCCACTGCCCGCCAACCCGACGCGCAGCCGAACGTGAGCGCGCACCTGCTTCAGTTCCTCCAGGACCTGGTCGCCGGCAGCCAGCAGCTTCTCGGCGATCAGTCGGCCCAGTCCGGTGTCCAAGCGGCGCAGCAGCACAACGAAGCGATCATCCGCGAAGCGTCCCACCAGATCATCGGAGCGCACACGCCGTGCAATGATCGGCCCGATCCGTTCGATCAACGCGTCACGCTGCTGCCACAAACCGGTGTCGTCCAGACGGCGCAGCCCTTCCAGCACCAGCACAGCCACCACCACCGGCTCACCGTCGCGATAGGATTCGGACAGCGCGTGCGTGGCCAGCTCGAAGAAATCATGCCGCGTCAATACGCCCGAAGCCTGGTCGGTGCGGCTGAGAATACGCAGTCGAACCAGGCAGCTCACGTGCAGCCAGCACAGCGACAATAGCTGACCGATCAGACGGCGATCAGCCGGCGGCAGGAACTCCGCGCCGGGCGTGCCGGCGACCGCCACTATTCCCACTACGGCGGCGCGCGGCGCCGGCGCGCTGGGCTCGCCGGAGAGCGGCAGTTGCCGGCGCACCGCCGGATCGCTGTTGGCCGGCGAACAAACCGGCCAGATCCAACTCCAGCGTTCCTCGCTGGCCGTCGCCAGGTGTTCCACCAGCGGCCCATGGGTGATGCCGCCGGCCACGTACTCCTGCCCGGTGGTGGCCACGTGTCCCAGTACCCCCGCGCGGATGCTTGGTCCTCTGGGCTGGCCGACCTGCCCCGCCTGGGCGATGGTCTGCAATGTCTCGCAGCCCGGATGGACGTGGTAACAGCGAACGCGCGTAGCGCCGGCATGTTCGGTGAGTAATTCGCGCACCAGTTGGTCGAACGCTACCCATAAGTCCGGCTGGTCATGGCAGTCGGCCAGCCATTCATGCAGGGCCGCACTGATGCGCTGGGCCGGCCCGCTGGGCGTCACCAGGTCAGAGAGCGGCCCGCGGCTGGCCGGTTCATCCGTGGCCCGGCGCAACTTGGCGCCGTCGGCGACCGTCGACTGAGGTTTGGTGGCACTGGCCCAAGGTTGCAGCGCTAGTGTATGCTCGGGCATCCCCGTCATCCCGCGCCGGCGTACCAGCCGCACGGCATATAACCCGAGCACGGCCGTGCCGGCCAAGGTCAGCAGCAATGTGAGGTCAATCGGTGGCATCGGTAGTGTCCCGCAGAGCCGCGAAACGGGCAGCGAAGTCATCCGGTTGCTCACGCCGGTAGCGCTCGAAGGCCCGGAAAAAGGCGTCGGCGCACACCGGGTCGATGCGTGTGCCCTTCTCGGCCGCGATGATCTCCATGGCCTGCGCGATGCTGAAAGCCTTGCGATAGGAACGTGTGGAAGTCAGCGCATCGAAAGTGTCGACAACATGGATGATGCGCGCCACCAGCGGAATTTGTTCCCCCCTCAGTCCCTCCGGATAGCCGCTGCCGTCGGGGTATTCGTGGTGATAGAGCACGCCGTCGAGAATCACGCCCAGGCTGGCAATGGGTTGGAGAATCTCATAGCCCATGCGCGGGTGCTGCTTGATGATCTCGAACTCCTCTTCCGTGAGCTTGCCGGGTTTGCACAGGATTTCCTCTGGTATACCGATCTTGCCGATGTCGTGCAGCAGACCGGCCCACTCCATGTTTTGCTGTTCCGCCGGCGGCACGCCCAGTTCCTGGGCGGTCAGTCGTGTCAAGAAGCCGCCCCGCTCGGAGTGGCCGCTGGTGTAGCGGTCTTTCTTGTCGATGGCGGCCACCAAGGCCCGCGTCACCTGCACTGACAACTGTCGCAGACGCTCGTGCAGCTCGCTGTTGCTGATGATCTGCCCGCCGAAGGTCAGCACCGACTCGAAAATCATCATGTCGCCGGACGTGAACGCCGGTCGCGTCGGTGGTCGCTGGGCCAAGACGACATCCACAGCGGCGTCCAATCGAAACAACGGACCGCCGAGCAGCGACCGTTCGCCGGCAACGGAGACGTGCACCTGGCGTGTGCGACGAACCATTTCCGCCAGGGCCCCCGCCTCCACGGGTAGCTCGGACGCCTGTGTAGCGCCACGGAGAGGTTTGAAAGAACGTGCCTGGCCAGTGGGGCCGATGATCCACAGATCTGCCACGCCCAGCAGGCCTCCGAGACGCTCCATCAGCACACGTTCGATCGCCGGGACGTCGGTGACCTGCGAAATCTGCTGAGTGAGGTCGAAAATCAGATTGAGCTGCTCGTAGCTGCGCAGCACTTCGTCCGCGAACCCGCTGTTCTCCTCCAAGAGTTGCCCGACGTGCTGCACCAGCCGACTCATGTCATCCAGGCGTCGCAGCAGCGGTGCTGTGCCGCCGGCGGACACCGTCGGCAGCGGGCCCTGCAATGTGACCAGCGTGGCCGGCGCGCCGCCCAGCACGGTGGCTTGGGCCGCGAACTCGAACCCCTGTGGACAACGCTGCGGCTTTTGATCGGGCGGACACTCATTCTTGGTCGCCGCGATCAGCAACGGACAGCCGCGGGTCTTGATGGCCGAGGCGTCTCCACCCAGACAGGCGTGCAGGCAGTGGGCCGGCGGCTGCGGTGAGTGCAGCGTACTTCCGACCAATCCGACCGACACGCCGGCTGCGGCGGCCGGGTCGGACAGCCCGGCCAGTAGCTCGCGCAGCAGCAGCTCGCTGCGCTGCGACTCACCGCTCGATAGGCTGCTGCTAACCTGCAAATTGCTGGTCACGTGCATCCATCCTCGCGGTTGACACCGCCAGCCCCGCAACTCCCCGCTTGGTTCTGTGTTACGTCGGCAGCCAGCGCGTCGACCAGCTCGGACAAGCGCGACGGACTAAACGGCTTCGGCAGAACCTCAACCTTCCAGCGCGCCAGTCGGTCGCGGATTTCGCCATGATCCCAACGGTTGGTCAGCACGATCACCCCACGCCGCACCCGCTGTTGGCGGACCACCGCTTCAACCAGGCCCAGACCGTCCAGACCGGGCATGTTCACATCAGTGATCAGCACATCGACCGGGTTCCCGGCGGACATGTCCAGTGCGACCAGACCGTTACGGGCTTCCAGCACTTCATGTCCCTGCCGCCGCAGCCACATGGAGATCAGCCGTAGAATGTGGGGATCATCTTCCGCTACCAGGATGCGACTCATGTGCCGGAAACCTCCGCCGATTGGACCGCCGGCAAGGGCAGCTCCACAGTGAAGGTCGAGCCTTTGCCAGGTGCACTTTGCAGCGTTATGTCGCCACCGTGCAGGCGCGCCACCTCGCGCGCGATCGCCAGCCCCAGGCCGGTACCGGGCACGTTCTGGACGCTTTCGTCGGCCGCCCTATAGAACTTCTCAAAGACGTGCGGCTGATCAGCCGGCGCGATGCCGATACCGGTGTCGCTGACCGCAATGGATAGGTTGTGCGGTCCCAGCTCCAGCTTGACCTGCACTTTGCCACCGGCCGGTGTGTACTTGATGGCGTTGCCGATCAGGTTGTTCAGCAGCACGCTGAGACGCTGCTTGTCGCCGCGAATCTTGGGCACCTTGGGCGGCAACACCAGGCTGAGGTCGATGCGCTTCTCGTCGGCAGCCCCCAAGTTGTCCTGGACCATCTGACGCAGCAGACGCTGCAAATCCACTTCGCCGATGTCCAGACGGGCCGTCCCCACTTCAAGCTGCGAGATGCTCAGTATGTTCTCGACCAGGCTCGACAGCCGCCGAGTCTCACTAACGATCACGTTGTAGCATTCCTTGCGCGTCTGCTCGTCATCGAAGTCCGGCTTGGTCAGCGTTTCTGCATAGGCATGGATATTGGTCAGCGGCGTGCGCAGCTCATGCGTGACGTGGTAAAGGAAGTTGTCACGGGCCCGTTGACCTTCGCGCAGCGGGGCAATGTCCTCGACGGTCACCAGTACGTCGCCGCCCGACTGGCGCGAAAGCGGCTGGATGCGGAAGCGCAACGCGGTTTCCTGTTCGCCCTCGCCGCGCACGTAGTCCACAGTCTGTCCGACCAGCAAGCCATCGCGCACCTGAGTCACGGCCCGCAAGACATGCTCGTCGGCCAGCACCTGCTCCAGCGGCTGGCCGCCAAGCTCCTCGGCGTTGCGTCCGAGCAGCGCCGCCGCGGTCGCGTTGGCATAGCCGACGCGCTGGTTTTCGCCCAGGCACAGCACACCCCAGGGCAGGCGATCGACTATGCGGCGGAAAAGCGTGCTTTCGAAGCGCTCCAGAACGCTGCTGGTCGCGCCGCCGTTCTGCGCGCTTTGCAGCCGTTGCTGCATGTCGGCCAGTTCAGACAACAGCCGGTTCCACCCCTGCGCCATGCTGCCCAGCGAATCACTCAGGCGCAGGGCCAGCAACTCACGCTCCAGTCCGCTGGCGTAGCTGTGCAGACTGCGTTCGATCGCCGCCACGGGCCGCAAATGTCGGCGCAGGCGACGGTAAACCACCGTGAACACCAGCAGGGTCACACCGCTCGCGATGCCCCAGTTCCATGTGAATGCGTTGTGGAAGCCGGTTCCATGCGGCTCGGACAGCGCTAGCTGCAACTGTCCGGCCGGGGTACCGCTGGGGCTGGTAACCGGCGCCTGACTGACCAGGGCTGACGGCGTGTGGCTTGTGACAGCGCCGGGAAGCGTGGAGCTGCCGACTGGCCAAACCAGTCGTGTGGAGCCGTCGGGGGCGCTCCAACGCAGATACACAAGCGGACCGGAGCGTCCCAGTTGGGCCGCCAGATCGGCCAGGCCGGCCGGTGCGCTCGCCGCCGCGCCGGCCGCCGCGTTGGCCCCCAGCTCTTCGGGCGATACTTCGGTCAGTCGCCCCAGCGTGGTCGCAAGGACTTGGCACAAGGTGTCGGCTTCGGCCTGGCGCACCTGGCGTGCCTGCTGCTGCCATCCGTGTGCGGCGATTAGGTACGCGCTGGCAAAGCCCGCAAATACGATCACTACGAAGCCCAGACCAAGCGCTTCTGGCAGCACGCCATCCGATAACAAGTGCCGCAGTCGTGATCGTTTACGGGACATCCGCTCATCCCCCGAGTTCGCGGGCGACGGTCTGGGCGTGTCCTCCCCGCCGCCGCGCCGAACCTCTGGTGCGGGTTGCACTTTCTCTGGCGACATTGTGCCCTCGGTCTGCCTCTGGACTGGCAGTACGAGGGGTGCATCGGTGACGCTGAACAGAGACTTGAAGAGCGAAGCCGCGGCTCGGCCGCGACGTAGGTCGGGATTAGAAGGCGACCATCACCGGCCCGATAAGTGTAGGCCGCCAAGTTTGGCGGTTGGCAAGCTGGAAACCGCGCACAATGCGGCGAGAGTCACGACGTTCTATCCCCGCGTCCGCCCTCGGCGGCACGGCTACCGGCGGCACCTTGACCGTCGGGCGGGACAGCGCCCTCATCCGTAACTAGCTCCTGCTGGAGCGCGTCCCATACCTCCGGGTGCTCATCCGGGTTGAGTTCCACTCGATCGCGGAAACTCGCACCCAAGGCATAGAAGTAGTCCTTCGGCGAGCCGGCCGCCGCCACACGCACAACTACGCCACGTGGATGTATCAGGATCAGCGTACCGTCGTCGAACGCCTCATCCAGGTGGTATTCCAGCGGCGGCCGCTGTTTGTTCTGCTCGTCGATGACGTAGGCTATCGGTTGCCCGTTCAGTTGTGCCGTTCCGCGCAAGTATTTGAACTCCGCGCCGCGGCGCTGATCGACCACCGGCGGTGGTTTGGTCGCCACCGTAGGGGAAGTTGGGGCGGCGGGCCTGGTCGTTTGCGTGACGACCGGCGGCTTCTCCTGGTACGGCATGAACAGGTTTTTTTCGAAAATGGCGTTGTAGGTAGCCAGGTCGGCTTCTGCCAGTCGCCCGTGATCCAGCTCTTCCGGCAACCCTTCCATCACCGGGTGAGCCACATCCGACAGCCGCGGTAAGGTCAGCGTGATGGCGGAAATGTTGACCTTCAGCTCCGGCCCATCGGGGCCGATCGCCACTTTGCGTCCGGCGCCACGCCGTCCGCTTGCGTTCGTATCCGCGACTACGTTCTGTTCAGTAGTCAGGCGCACCTTGTCCAGCCGCGCCAAACAATCCCGGCGATAGAAGTCGCGCAGGAAGCCGACCACCTGGTTAAGCGTGCCGGTCGCGTTGATGGTCAACGGAACAGCCACCGCCCCGTCCTTGTACTTGATGAAGGTTCCCGGAACGATCTTTGGATCGCGCAGGCCGTGACGTTCCAGCAGCCGGTGCAAGTCCTCACGGAACAGCCGTTCGGCCTGCTGCGGGTCAGCGGAGTCGGCGAAGGTGCGTCGCGTGAGGGCCTGCCACTGTTGTTCGACGTCCTGGAGCTTACGCAGGTTCGTCCGCAGCACGCTGGCGCGGCGTTGCTCCTTACGAATGGCATCCTTTAAGTCTTCGAAGGGCTGGATCACGGCGCGTTTCACCAGACCGATGAGCAGGGCTCCCGCCACCGCTCCGCCGACGCATGCCGCCAGCACTTTTTCGCGTCTGGTCATGGCTCAATCCCGCAGTACGACTCGGTCGATGTCACGCAGCCGGGCCTTGCGGGCCTTGGCGCGTTCGGCAGCCTGTTCGTTGAATTGCTGCAAGCGCAGCAACTGGATCCGAATGTCCACCTGACCGCGATACCGTTCGCCCGACGTGCGCGTCCATGTGCCCTGGGTGGCCACGTAGAGCGGCTGGTCGCCGACGCGCAAGGCATTCAAGGCATTGACGAAATCCGTGGGGACCTGCCAATCGGTGTGGTGCACACTGCCCAGCGTGATGCCAGGACTACGGCCGGTGATGTCCAGAGCTATTTCCCGCACGACCATTTTCTCGCCCGGCTGCGTACCTGGTGGAAAGGCGTGTTCGGTGATGTTCAGCAGCTCGTCCGGCCAGACGGCCTCCTTGGCCCACTCGGCGGCCTCCTCAATGCGGTTGCGCAGCTCGACCTTGCGGCGGGCCTGTTCGGCCAGCTTGTCGTTCTCGGTGCGCAGCTCCTTGTACTGACGGGCAAGCACGTAGTACTGGTGCCCCAGTACTACCCCCACTGCCAGCAGTACCACGGCAGCCGCCAAGGCTCCCAGGCGGGCGCGCCGCTGCAAGGTTTCGCGCGCCGATACGGGCCGTTTGGGGTTGAGGAAATCCAGTGCCAGGGTCCCTTCGCGCCCCAGTCCCCAGGCCAGCCCCAGCGCCGCCGAGAACGACCGAAGTTTGGGCGCCTCAGCCGTCTCGATCCCTAGGGCCTCAGTCGGATCAAAGAGCACGACCGGCAAGTTCAGACGCTGGCTCAGCCGGTCGGCCAAGAGCGTTTCTATTCCGGTACCGCCGGCTACAACGACCTCGTCCACCGTCGCGTCAGGCTGGGTCGCCCGATAGGCCTGGAGCGTGCGCAGCGTTTCGACCATCAGCTCGCCTATGGCCGTGTCCACGGCCGCCTCGCTGCCGCTCAGGTCGGCCAGCTCGGCCAACGGTATCACGCGCTCCTCTTCCGGCCCCGGTGGCTCCCAACTCGGAAGTGGTACGGTCACATTCGCCGAGCGTGCGAAGGCCAAGGCTTCACGGTGCATGATGTCGATTTCGGTGGCCGTCGGCCCGACGTCCAGGAACAGTACACGCCGCTCTTCGCCGCGGCGTGTGCGCCGCACGCTGATCAGGTTGGCGTATGGCCGCAGGCCGATACGTGTCGGGGTAAGTCCGGCCGCCTGACACGTCAGCCGCACGCGTTCCAGCGTCTCCAGCGTCACCGCCGCCAACAGCACTTCGGTTATCAGTCCGCTGTCGTCGCGTTCCATGACCACGAAGTCCACCGCCGCCGTGTCCAGTGGAAACGGCAACTCCTTCATGGCCTGGAAGCGCACCGCGGCGGGTACCTCAGCCAGCGGTGTCGGCGGCAGGCGCAGACGGTTGATGACCGCGCGCTCGCGTGGCACATCGACTACGGCGCTTCTGTGATGCAGGCGATGTCGCCGCAGCATCGCCCGGATGAACGCGCCCAGAGCTTCCGGGTCGTCGGCGTCGACCGTATTGGGCAGGCGGTGCGAATGGGCGTCCTCCAAGGCGGTGCGGCCGCGGCTGACCCGGGCCACCACGATCCGCAGCGAGCGCTTATCCCAGTCGAGGCAGAGCACTTTGCGACTAAGACGCAGCACCGTCAGCTCCTCTTATCGTTCCGTCGTCCCGGCACTGAGCACGAGCGTATCGTCGTCGATCGGCCAGGCAAGGCCCAGAGCCGTCAAATCGCGATGGTACAGCACCTGGGCCAACGCGCCACGCATCTCGATGATCCACTCGTAACGGCGCGCCAACCGCGTGTGGTCGCCGTAGCCCAGTATTTCCACGTGAAACTGTAGCGCCCGGGTGGTGATCTTGTCCTTGATCTGGTCATAAGTGGCCGGGTCGATGACAGCACGCACCCATTGCACGTCCTTCAACTGCTCACCGGATAGTTCGGCGCGCGCGGCGACGACAGCGGCGGCGACCTCAGCCGGCATGATGACTTGCAATACGCGTAGCGGGGCCGTGTTTACGTTGATCAGCCCTTCCTTGACCTGCGCTTGCCCTTGACCTTGGGCCGATCCGGACTGCTGCGGCTCGTGCGACCAAACCGTCAGGTACGGCGCCACGCCCACGTCGAGCTTGTTGTCGCGGTTGTCGTAGTAGGGAAAGGAGGCGTCTCCGTCGTTCTCGTTCAGATCCAACAGACCATTGCGGTTGGTGTCTTCGCCGTACAGGGTCGCCGCTGTCCATCCTTTGACAAGCAGCAACTCGTCCAATGTATTCAGCTTGCCGTTCTTGGGGTAGTAACCCGGCTCCAGCCGGGTGTAATACTCGCTTTCCGCCCCGCCGGGACGCACTTCATCGTCTTCGTCGCGCCAGTCGAGCAGGCAGGCCACCAGCTCGGCGGCGTTCTCCAGACCCAAGTCGCCCAGTAGCGGCAGCAGCAAGGCTGCGATCTCTTCATCGCTGGCTGCGTTCAGATTCAGCTTGCTTGCCTCGGGCGTGATTCCGTAACGAAAAGTCTCTGTCGGCCCATCCAGGTTGGGGGCCACGATGCTGTAACGCCATGCCGTCGGTGGGCTGATCTGTTCCAGAATCTCCTTGCGCGAACCCAACTTGCGCACCGGATCGTTCTCGCGGTCGAAGCTCGGTGACCAGACCAGAGCATTGCGGAAGCGCTCCGGCACATTCCACCAGGCCGTCGGATCTTCCGGCGACTCGCGCAGCACGATGATCAGCTCCTGCAAGCCCGACTCGGCCGCCAAGCGTGCCTGGGTCGCGTCCTGCTGGGCCCGCGCGCCGGCCACTTCGGCACGCACGAAGAACAGGAAGCCGGCCATGACCAGCGACAGCAGGCCGATGACCACCAGCACGACCGGCAGAATCATCGCCCGCCGCAGCATCAGGGCTTCTCCTGTCCGCTACCGTCGCGCGGCCCCTCCTCCGCCTCCGCAGCGGCAGGGGCGCCGCCGGTGATGAAGAGCTGCTCGACCTCCTGTCCCAGGCGATAAGCCCGGGCAGTGAACATCTGGTCGGCGGCTGGCAGACGAACGATCAGGCTGTAGCGATTGGGGTTGGACGTCGGCGGACCGAGCGGATAACGGTCCGGCGGGTAAGTTTGAAGATCTTGATCTTCAAGCTGGTCGCGTGTGATCGAGTCATAGCCAACCGTGATCTGTACCAGATGCGGCAACGGGTTGCCCCGCGTCACCTGCCACTGCGTCGTCCATTCGGCTCCGTCGAAGTAGCGGAACTCCAGATAACCCAACTCCGGCGACCACAGGTCATGACGCAGATACAGCAGGTCCTCATCTTCTGCGGCCTGCTCTTCGGCGATGAACGGCCTGATAGCCCGCCGCTCAGTGCGGATTATCCCACCGACCAGCGGATCGCCTTCGTCGGTGGTCTGCTCCGGGTCGATCCACAGCTCGTAGGTAACCTCGCGCAGGTCGTGGCGCGGCGCCGGCTGGTCGGGCAGTTCGGACTCGCGATAGAAAGCGTACGAGTGCGAGGGCGGTAACGGCGTGGTCAGAAACGTCAACTTGCGCCGCTCGCCGACGAACCTCTGAACGGGAAAGTCCACCTGGTCCAGTCCCACAGCGGCCTGCAACTCAGCCGCCATGCGCAATAGCACTTGTTGCGCAATTTGTGTGCGGTCGGCGTTCTTGGCCGCCTGGTCCCGGATCGCCAGCGTTTGCCAGAAGAACGTCAGCAGCGTGCCCAGCAACATGGCAATCAGCGCGATGGCGATCACCACTTCGAACAGCGTCAGTGCCCGTACTGTGGCGTGGCGCGGCCTCATAATCCCCCCTGCTCCTGTTGCGCCCGCTCGTAAGCGTCACGCAGGCGCATCAGGTCTTCCAGTGTATATTCCCCATTCGGACCGGAGCCGCGCCCAATGTCGATCACTGGTGGACCGCTGGGCGCCGGTCGCGGCGGCGCGATATCGCCAGTCTCGTCCTGCCGGCCAAAACCGCCGTCCGGTAAACCCGGAGGTCTGCGCGGCGGCGGTCCGGACGGTGGTGGCGTGGTCTGCGGCATCTGGCCGGCAGCCTCCACCGCGGCCCGAATCAGAGCCTCCAGCTCCGCCGCGTTCACATCGCCCGCCTGCGTTTCGTCTGGCAACCCCTCAGCTCCGCCACCACGCCGACCAAATTGTCCACCCGGGCCGAGCTGGTCGCCGAGCCCGGCCATACCAGCCGGCAATCTGCCGCCGGCGAGTCGGCCCAGCAGCGGCTGCAACAGTGGCATGAGCAGCGCCAGCGTGTCGCGATCCAGCGCCGCCATGAGCTCCTGGAAATCCACCGCGTGTGGGTCGAAGCCCCCAAGCGGAATCGCCGACTGCAACTGCGCCGCGGCGTCTTCGCTCAGTCCCGCCTCGGCGACAAGGTTGACTGTGGCCGGCGCAGCCCGCAGAAACGCCAGTTCGCGAACCACCTCGGCGTCCCCTTTGCTAGCTAAGCTCGCATCTTCCCTCTGACGCAACACCTGAATGCGCACCAGCCGCAACTTATCCTGTTCCTCCCGATTCACCGGCTCGTGCCGCACACGCCAGAAGTATCCCGGCATATCGGCCAGCGGGTAGCCGAGCGGATTCTCATCCGTGAACTCGAACTCGAACTCCTCGCTTTCGTTCATCAGGCGTTTGAGCGCCGGATCGAGCTGCACCAGCGCCAGCACGCGATCGGCGAGCAGCCCGGCGCGGAACTGTCGCTCGGCGTAGTCGGTCATGTTCAGACCGTTCACCAGTTGCGCCGCCAGCAAACCCATGGCCGTTACCAGGATCGTCAACGCCACCAGCACTTCCAGCAGCAACGCCGCCCGCCCCCCTCGCTTCAGGGCTGCGGCACCGGCAATGGCCGCCGAACCCTGGGACCGAGTCGTCGGTGCGTGTGCTCGCAGCTTCATTCAAAATCCTCCTGGCGATATTCATCTTCTGCGTCCGCGTCGGGCGGCAGCGGGTCTGGGCGCTCCAGATCGTCGGGAGCGGCTGCCGGCCAGCCGGCCAGCGTCACGCGCCCCACCCGACCGTCCAAGGTTACCAAGAGCCCCTGTCCGCCTCGGTGGCGCAAGACGAAACGCAGCGAATTGCAGGTCCCATCGGGCTCGAATTCTATCTCCACCGGACGCTCCAGCTCCTGCACCGGTGTCGCGTCGATTTCCGTCTCCGGGAAAACCAGGCGTTCATCAATGATACGGATGGGTGGCGGTCCCTCGGGCAGCAGTTGTACCGCCTCGATCCAAACATCGGCTTGCAGAAACGGTCCGCGCGCCCAGGCCGCGCGCGGCGTAATGTACAAGTGCGGCGCCTTCAACGGATCGGCCTGCCGCCGCACGCGCAAGCTGCCGTCCTGTCGAATCAGCACGCGATGGCGGCAAGTGCCGCTCATGGCCTCGGCCCGGCACATGCCCACCAAAGCCCGGATGCGACGGGCCGACTCATGCAGGGTTTCGCCGGTAGTGGCAGAATCGAAGCTCGGAATGGCGAAAGCGGCCACGATGGCCAACAGCGTGATGACCAGCACTAGCTCGAGCAACGTGAACCCGGTCTGACGCTGCCGGGCCATCGCACATCCACTCCTGCACAAAGGGCGGCCGCGAGCGACTTGGGCGCCGACTCGGACTAAGGACGGCAGCCTGCGAGGGGCTAGCGCACCTTTTCCCAGTTGGTGATGTCGTCGGCCGTACCTTCCTCACCGTCCGGGCCGACGCTGGCCAGGTCGTAGCCGTTCTCATTGACCTCGCCGGGGTAGCGGTAGATCAGGTCGTGCCCCCAGGCATCCTTGAGGTCCTTGGCTTTCTTGATATATGGACCGTGCCAGTTGGCAGCCGCTTCTTCGTCGTCCGGCTTTTCCAGCAACAAGTTGAGTCCACCCTTGTCAGAGGGCGGGAAGGTGCCCATGTGCGCCCGATACAGGTCAAGCGCACCGTTGAGCCCCGAGTCGACCAGGGCTTTGGTGAGGTCTTTCTTGGCCTTGTCGCCGGCGCCGAAGAAGTTCGGCACCACGAAGGCCGCCAGCAGGCCGATGATCACCACGACCATCAGCACTTCCAGCAGTGTAAAGGCCCGTGCCCGCGACCGTCCGGTTCGTCTACTCTTGCTCATCGTCGTCTCCGCTTTCCAGCCTGCCACCATTGCGGACCGGTCCATCGGCTACCGCATGGCGGCGGTCGACATCCGCAGAATCGGTACCAGCAGGGCGATGGCGATGAACGCGATCGTCACGCCCATGAACAGCAGCAGCAGCGGCTCCAGGAGTCGCATGGTAAGGTCGATCTGCCGCGCTGTCCGCTCCTCTTGCGTATTGGCGATCTGCACCAGGACCTTGTCGAGCGTGTTGCTCTCCTCGGCGACCGCGATCATATCGACAATCGCCGGTGGAAACACCCCGCTGGCGGCCAGGGGGCGAGCGAGGGCCTCGCCGGCGCGGACGTTTTCCGCCGCCTCATCAATCGCTTCAGCCAAGATCCTGTTGCCGGTCGAGTCTTTAGCGATCTTGAGCGATTGCAGGATTGGAATGCCGTTCGCCAGCATCGTGCCGAGCACACGACAGAAGCGGCAGATGGCCACCATCGTGTATATCTTCCCCAACCCGATCATGCGCAGTTCCAGTCGCGACCACAGTTCGCGTCCCAATGCGCTGCGCAGATAAAGGGAAATGCCGGTCCCCACCACTACGATCGCCAACAGCAGCCACAGACCATAGGCCTGAAGGAGGTCGCTCACTCCGAAAACGATCCGCGTCGGCAGTGGCAAGCTCTGCCCTTCCAGCACCGCGCGGATCTTGGGTACCACGTAAGTCATAATGAACGTTACCGCGGCCAGCGCTCCCACCAGTAGCACGCACGGGTAGATCAGCGCCCCGACGAAGCGATTCTTCAAGGCGTCCTGCCGGGCCACGAACTCGCTGAGCCGGGAGAGCACATCCTCCAAGAAACCGCCCTTCTCTCCAGCATGCACCATCGCCGCATGCAGATCCGGAAAAGCGTGCGGATGCCGACGCATGGCGTCGGCCAGTGTCTGGCCGCCAGACACGTCATCGCGCACTTCTCGCAAAATGCGTCCCAGCGCCGGCGATGACGCCTGTTGCGCCAGCACTTCCAAGGCCCGCAGAATCGGCACCCCGGCGCGCAGCAGATCGGCCAACTGCTCATACATCTGGCCGATTTTCGAGAGGCTCACACGTCGGGCGCGCCCGGTAAGGATCGACCGCTCCCGAGCGGCCTGCTCCTCTACCTCGACCGGCAGCAGTTCCCGTTCATCCAGCATCCGGGCGGCTGCCTGAGCGCTGTCGGCCAGCAACGTTCCACGGACTTCCTCGCCAGCGGCATTTCGCGCTCGATAGACGAACGTCGCCATAGACCACACTCGCAGACCGACCGGCGCAAGCTCACCTGGTGCCACAGCTTATACCGCCGAGCACCTGTCAAGATGCACCTGCCCGGCAGGCAAGCCGCCATGGCCGGTCGCAGGCGCGGGAGTTTTCTTCGCCGCCTCGCCTTCAACTTGTGCCATCGACTCCCCAAGACTATACATTATGGAGCAATGTTATTGTATCGGAGCTTCGTTGAATTATCGGACTATTTTATCGCCCCAACGCGAGCTGCCGGTCCATCACCGACCCTAGGATGCCAATGTCAGCGCCAGACACCTCAGTCGAACCGAGCCAGCCCTCCCCTGCCCAGGCCTCTTGGGAGGACCTCGGCCTCGAGCCGGAGCTTCTGGAGGCGGTCGGTCATGTCGGGTTCCAACAGCCGACAGAAATTCAAGCTGTGCTCATCCCACACGCCCTCCGCGGACGCGATTGTCTCGGGCAAGCTCGAACCGGCACCGGCAAGACTGCCGCCTTCACTCTGCCGATGCTGCAACTAATCGACCCTGCCGGTGGCTTGCAGGCTCTCGTACTGGTTCCAACGCGCGAGCTGGCAATTCAGGTCGATGATCACGTGCGACTATTGTCCGGCAAGTTACCCTACCGCACCGTGGCGATCTTGGGCGGCCGACAGATCAAGCAGCAGGCCGAGGGTCTCAAACGCAACCCCCAGATCGCCATCGGCACGCCTGGTCGCGTGCTCGACCTGCTCAACCGTAAGCTGCTCAGCCTGGCCCAGATCCGCTTCGTAGTACTCGATGAAGTCGATCGTATGCTGGACATCGGGTTCCGCGACGACATCCGCCGCATACTCCGGCAGATCGAAAACCCGCATCAGACTGTCTTCGTCTCGGCCACGATCGACGAGGAGATCCAAAAGCTGGCGCGTACCTTCATGCGTGATCCCGTCGAGGTCAACGTCTCGCGCGACATGTTGACGGTCGAGAATGTCATGCAGGGTTTTGTGACCGTGCCGGCGACGGACAAGTTCAATACGCTCGTCGGGCTTCTCAAGCATGAAGCCCCCACTCTGGCGATCGTCTTCACCAATACAAAACACAAGGTGCGCCGCATCGCCCAGGGGCTCAAACGCGAGGGCATAGACTGTCGCGAAATCCACGGCGACTTGATGCAGTCGCGACGCGAGCGCGTCATGAAGTCCTTCCGGCAGCAGAAAACCCAGGTACTGGTAGCGACCGATCTGGCATCGCGCGGACTGGACGTCACCGATGTATCCCACATTATCAATTACGACATTCCCGAAGATCCCAGCATTTACGTGCACCGTATCGGGCGCACCGCCCGCATGGGCAAAGCCGGCGTGGCCTATACATTCGTCACTCCTGAGGAAGGGAAATTCCTTACCGAGGTCGAGAAGTTGATCAATAAGGAGCTGCCGCAGTTCACCCCGCCATGGCTCGTGCGCCGCACGCCCCTGCTGTCCGCAGTTGCCCCTCCGCCGCCCCCTGCGGAAGACCAGCCGGCCGTGATCGTTCCCGCTCGGTACCGTGAGGCCCGGCGGCGTGATCCGCTCTTGGAGAGCTTGGGGCTGCGTCCGCTGAAACGCACTCTCGGCAGTCGCTTTCGCAGCCCCCGGCGCTTCCGCCGCTGAGCCAAGACGTGCTGGCATTGCGGAGCTTGTGCTTGAAGAAGCGTCGCTGTCACCCGATGACCACGGCCGGTGGCGTCTTTGCGATCTCCGGTCACCACGGCGCTGGCCCAACTGTAGCGCCGGACCTGCAAGTCCGGCCTGGCGCGAGTGTGGCGCTCCAGAAGCAACTCGCAGCACACGCCAACGTCAACCCACGCACCGGCCGGACCGTCCTGCTGAACCACGCTCCCATTAGTAGCGTTTGGCGGAGTGTCGATGCCTTGGCTGGCAACCGGTAGTGGCTCAGCAGAAGCTTGGCCCTCGCGCGGCACGCTGGGCTTGCGCCCCGTCTCGGCGTCACTAGGGCGCGCTGGTTGTCCGACTGCCGCCGCCTGTCTATGCTACAGGAGCGGGCGTGAGGAACCGGGCGCTCCCGCCGAGCAGCATCTGGGAGTTGCGCCACGAACGGCTCAGTGCTGCCGCCGCAGTCGCATGAGGGAGCGCAGGCTGGCGCGAGAGAGCCTGCGCAGGGGCCGCAGAGGAGTCCACTGATGCCCGGTTTTCAGCGAATCGGCCTCGTACTTGCATTTGCGTCCCCGTTGCTGACACCCGCGGCCGCGGTCGGCGAGATCGTTTCCGTAGCCGGATCCGTGAACGCGACGATACGAGCGCTCGATGCGAGCGGCGTCAGCGAGGAGAAAACGGACGGTAGCGCGCTACCCGACAGCAACCAGGGTTTCCCGCTCCAAGCTGTCGCGCGACTTGTGGCAGCAGAGCGGGCAGCCGCCGGCGCCGTCGCGGCCCAACTGGCTGACCCACGCACCAGCAGCGGCCTGAGCCCTGAAGAATTCGCGTTCAGTCTGACGCTGAATAGTCTGTCGTCGACAGTCTATTACTCGGCCGAGGCAACTGCGAACGAGGTACGGCAGGTTCGACTGCTCTTCGGCGACGTCGGGCTGCTGCCTCCAGGGGCGCGTGTGACTCTGCGTGGGCGATTGTATCTGGATGGGGCCTTGGCCCTGTTCGCGGTCCCGGCCGCGCGCGACCTGAGCGGGGCCGAGTTGAAACTGCATGTAAGCATCACGCAGCGCCTGGAGGATGAGCAGCCGCAGACCGTCCTCGAAGGAGAGCTACATATTGCGGGTGGTCCTGACCAAACTGTGACGGTGACGACCAGCGGGGACTTTCCGACGCGCGGCGTGTTCGATGCCGATCTGGCGGCGTTGGACGAGGAGCTGGGTGTATTGCGTGTGTTATCCTTTCCCGATTTGATGCTCGAGTACCCGTACGCGGCTGTCATCGGCGGGATGGTCGAGCTGCGCGCCCGGCTGGAAGTGCGAGCTGCCAATCTGCCCGGCGGCGTCGGTGTGGCTGCTATCCTTGGCACGCCGCTGGACACGTTGCCGGAGATCATAGCCTTGACGCGCGACGAACGAGCGGCCAAGCAAATGGCGACTGCGATCGAGCGACAGCGTACAGATCCCGGCGGGGATTCGCTGGAGTCCCCGGACCGGATTCATCCGACCGGCATGCCGCTGTGCGGCGCGCTGGGCATCGAAGGTCTGCTTGGTCTGTGCGTCCTGGTGGGCAATTGCCGCTGGAGAATCGGGCAGGCCGCGCTTGCCAGGCGCGGTGTTGCTCAGATTGGCCGGTACCACGAATCGCGTTGCACCGGCTCGTAGCCAGCCTCGCGGATCAGCCGACGAATCTGCTCAACCGTCAGCTCCTGATGGTTTGTGCCGCGCCCTTCGCGTTTGGTGATGTCGTACCAGACTACGGTACCATCGAAGTCGTCGACGCCCCAGCTTAGTGCCACCTGGGCCAGTTTGGGCGAATGCATGACCCAGAAGGCCTTCAGGTGCGGGATGTTATCCAATAGCAAGCGGGCGGTGGCCAAGGTCCGCAGGTCATCCAATCCGGTCGGGCCGGGCAGGTGACTGAATGCGCTGCCGTCCGGGATGAACGCCAGCGGCACGAAGCACTGGAACGCGGCGTGACATGCTGGCGACGCTGCCGGCGCGTCGCCGGCGGGGCTACGGTTGGCCCCAGGCGCGGTGGCGGAATCTCTGGAGCAGCATGCCGGGCACGCGTTCAGGCGCGCCAGGGCGGCATCCTGATGTTCCCGCAGCTTCAGCATGTGCCGCACGCGGTCTTCCGCCGATTCGATGTGGCCGTACAACATGGTAGCGTTGGTCGGGATACCCAACTCGTGGGCGGTGCGATGCACGTCGAACCAATGCTGCTCACCCACCTTGTGGCGAAATGCCTCGTCGTGCACGCGATCGTCGAAGATTTCCGCGCCGCCACCGGGTAAGCTGTCCAAACCAGCTTCGCGCAGGGCGCGGAGCACCTCCGCGATGCTTCGCCGTGGTCGGCTGATGCGCGTGAAATGCACGATCTCGATGGCAGTGAAGGCTTTAATGTGCAACGTAGGGCAGCGGCTGCGGATAGCCCGACAGAGGTCGAGATAGTAGGAGAATGGCAAGGTGGGATGCAGTCCGCCGACAATGTGCACTTCGGTTGCCCCCCGCTCGTAGGCCTCGGCGGCCAGCGTCACGATCTGCTCGATGGAGCGCTCGTAGGCGTCCGGCGCCAGCCCTCCCTCGCGTGCCGGCGACCGGTAGAAGGAGCAGAACTTGCAGCGCAGCACGCAAATGTTGGTGTAGTTGATGTGTCGGTTGATGACATAGTACGCCCGACGCCCGTGCAGTCGCCAACGAACCAGGTCGGCAAGCTCGCCGATGGTGAACAAGTCACGCGTTCGCAACAGGGCCAGTCCGTCGGCGAAATCCAGGCGTTGACCGGCTTCGACCTTCTCGCGGATGGCGGCCAAAGCCGGATCGGCAAGAGTCGGAACTGCGACCTTCATTAGCCCGTCCGCCTGTCAGCACGCTTTTGCGCCGCCGGCTCGACAACCGGCGTTGGTCGGAAATAATTCTATCGCGGCAAACGAATTCCGGCGCAGCCGTGCAGGCGTTCGGGCTGCGGTGGTCTAGCATGGCGTCAGAGGAGCAAGGCAGTGAAGAACATATGGCTGGGTCTGTTGGTGCTGGCCTTGGCAGGTTACGTCTACCTGTATTTCAGTGGCGCTCTCGGAACGCGTTGAGGCGTCCCGCCCCAACCGCCCGGTCCGGGCGGCACTTCCGCCGGCGGTCAGGTCGCGGCCGCCTTTCAGGCCGAGACGCTGAGCGGTCGCAAGATAGATTTTCCGGCTGATTTTCGCGGCCGGCTGGTGCTGCTGGAGTTCTGGGCCACCTGGTGTCCGCCCTGTCGGGCCGAGATTCCGCATCTGCGCAATGCGTTCGAGCGCTATCGCAGTCACGGGTTGGAAATCTTGGGTGTTTCCCTGGACCGCGGGGCCAGTGCCAAGGTACGCGCCTTCGCCGCTGAGCAGAAAATGGACTGGGAGCAGATCGTTGCAGGAGCCGAGGCGATTGCGGACAAGTACGGCGTGACCGGCATTCCGGAGCCGTTCCTCATCGACGCCAGCACGGGCAAGATTCTGGTCCGTGGCAATGACCTGCGCGGGTCTGCGCTTCTGGCAACGATCGAGAAACACCTGAAATCAGGCCGGTAACCACGCCCATCCCAGCAGCGTGTCGGTGCGAGTGTTGGCAGCTCTTCAGACCAAGACCTAGCCGCGGAAGAATACCAGCGTCAGAACGATGAACAACGGGATCAGGATGCCGCAAGAATACAGCATGTAGCCGAAGAAGCTGGGCATCCTGACGCCGGACTGTTCGGCGATGGCCTTGACCATGAAATTCGGCCCATTGCCGATGTATGTGTTGGCGCCCATGAACACGGCGCCGCAACTGATGGCGACCAACAGGCTGAAGGGCAGGTTGCGCCCATCGGGCAGGTGCAGAAGGCTGATCTGCTGCGCAACCAGCGCTGCCTCATCGAACTTGAGCGACACCGCTGTTTCGAAATAGACGACGTAGGTGGGGGCGTTGTCCAGAAAACTACTGAGAACACCAGTAGCCCAGAAGAAGTGCCAGGGCTTGCTCAGACCGAGTTCGTCGCCCTTGGTGTTGAGGATCTCGATCGGCACCTGCATGGTGATGAAAATGCCGATGAACAGACAGGCCACCTCCCCGATGGCGGCGAAGTTGAACTGGTTCTCTTTGCGTAGCGCCAGCGCCGTGGTGACCCATGACAACAAAGCCATGAGAAGCTGCGCGCACTCGCGGATGTAAACGAATTCGAATCCGCCCAGATGCAGCACCGGCTTCCAATTCGTGCCGGGGACTGGCTTGGAGGGATCCAGTGTTGCCACGGCCGCCACCACGCCCAACAGCCAGAGCATGTTGATCAAACCCGCGATACGCAGCGGTTGCCGCTCGGCTTCGTCTCGGCGCAGCGCCTCCGCGGGCTCGTGGCGGTAGGCCCAGGTGTCCCAGAAGAAGTAGATCAGCAGCACCGCCCCGAGAGTGCACACCCACTGCGGCCACAAGTGCAACGTCCAAAAGAAGGGTACGCCGCGCAGGTACCCGAGAAACAGCGGTGGGTCTCCGATCGGCAGCAGGCAACCGCCGATATTCGCCGCCGTGAAGATGAAGAAGATGACCGTGTGCGCTTTGCGTACCCGCTCCGAGTTGGTCTTGAGCAGGAAGCGGATCAGGAGCATAGCCGCCCCGGTCGTACCGATGAAGCTCGCCAGCAAACCGCCAATCGCCAATATCAACGTGTTCACCAGTGGCGTGGCGCGGACATCGCCGCGGACCACTATGCCGCCCGCGATTACGTACAAACTGAACAACAACACTATGAAGGGGATGTATTCCTTGAGAACGGCATGATCCAGCACCGTCAGTACGGTCGCCAAGCCGGGAGCCGTCCGGTGTTCGTGATGCTCGGCGGCAGCGTGTTCTCCAGTGATGGCTCCGCCCTCGTGCGAAGTCGGCGACGTGTGCGGTGCGATGGCGGCGTGTTCCTCTTCGCCGCCGGCCCCCGCCTGCGCTGCTAGAGTGGCCGGGGGCCCACCCTGCTCCGTCGCCTCTGCGTGCTTGACCACTCCCATGCCGCGGAAACCGTAATACAGCAGCGTAACGGCAGCCAGCACCAAGGCGACCGTCAGCTTGTTGCGGTTCTCCTCCCACCAGTGATGGGTCCGGTGTAGCAGCGGCAGAATGGCGATCGCCAAGAGAATGGCGATGAACGGCCAGACCCAGAAAAGGTGCGGGCAGTACTCGTTTGCTTCGGCCAACAGCAGTATCATGCGTCGCGTCCTCGGTAGCGCGAGTGGAACCGGCAGCAAGGCGCACCGCCGCGCCGGTGTGCCCCGCTGAAGATGTTATCGGTACTTCCGGTCGCCCAGGTTTAACCGGGGCACTTGCGTGCACCGGCAGAAAAACCCATTCTGGGGCCGTTCGGCGGTAGTGTACCGCAACGGTTTGGAGCACGCGAGATCTCGATTCGGTAGCCGGCCAGGCCCAACCCATGTGGTTGACACACTGCTTTCTGCTAATCGGGGGACTGGGCCTGCTGGGGGCTGGCGGTGAGATGCTGGTTCGTGGGGCCGCTCGACTGGCACGCTCACTCGGCCTTTCCACGTTGGTCATCGGGTTAACGATCGTGGCGTTCGGCACATCCAGTCCGGAGGCCGCGGTCACCATTCTGGCGGCAGCGCAGGGCCAGTCCGACATCGCCGTCGGCAATGTGGTCGGCAGCAACATCGCCAACATTCTGCTGATCGCCGGCATGGCGGCACTGTTACGTCCGTTGGCCGTAGCTTCCACCGTGCTGCGGTTCGACGGACCGGTCATGGTAATGACTGGCGCCTTGCTGGTAGCTATCACCTTCGGCGCCAGCCAGATCGGACGCCTGGCTGGCGTGATCTTCCTTCTCGGGCTGGTGCTTTACACGGTGATCACCGTGCGCTGGTTCGGCGGGCCGCTCGCTGGCGAGGTCGTCAGCGAGTTTCCTCGGGGAATCGCCAGACGCTGGTGGTACAACCTCGCGCTGGTTCTGGCCGGTATCGGCGGCCTGCTAGCTGGTGCCCGGCTGATCGTCACGGGAGCGGTCGGGCTGGCGGAAATGCTCGGTGTGCCGGCGCATATCGTCGGTCTGACGGTCGTGGCCGTCGGGACCAGTCTGCCCGAACTGGCGACATCGGTCGCCGCCGCTCGGCAAGGCCAGACGCACATCGCTCTAGGCAACGTTATCGGCAGCAATACCTTCAATGTGTTGTTTGTGACAGGGGCGGCTGCGATGGTCCGCCCACTGGTCGTTCCCGGAGATGTCTCCGGACTGGATATGCCGCTGATGCTGGCGATAAGCGTCGTTTTCTACGTCATGCTGGTCACTGGGCGACGCCTGTCGCGTGCGGAAGGCGCCGTCCTGCTGGCGCTGTATGTCGGCTACCTGACTTGGCTGGTCAAACGAACCGCCTGATGGCCGCCGGCGATCATGGCCGGGCGCGTGGCCTGCGAACTGGGACGCCGGTATTGACCGTTTGACTGACAGCGGCTATCGAAAAGCTTGTTCAGGCCGGCGAGTGTCGTCGCCTGATAGTCCAGCGTGGCTGACGTGGTGCAGGAAGATCCAGCAGGGTCTGGCTGCCACCAGGAGAGTCTGATCGTGGCAAAACCAAGAGTTGGCGTCGTGGGCGGCGGTGTGGTCGGCGGGGCGATGGTCAAGTTGTGCGGGCCCGAAACCATCGTGTACGATCCCTATCACCCTGAACACGCACAAAACAAGGACAAGATCAACACCTGCGATGTAGTGTTCATCTGCGTCCCGACCCCGATGAACGACGACGGGAGCTGCAACACGTCGATCGTCGAGGAAACGGTGGCGTGGGTCAATGTCCCGCTGATCATCATCCGTTCGACGGTCGCTCCCGGCACCACCGATCGGCTGCGTCAGAAGTACAACAAGCACATTGTCTTCCAGCCGGAGTACCTGGGTGAGACAGTGGCGCACGTCTTCGGCAATATGGCCGAGCGCTCGTTCCTGGTGCTCGGGGGGACGCTGGAGGACGTCTCCAAGGCCGCCGATTTCTACAAGAACTACTATAACTCCTACGTGCACATGTACTTCGCCGATGCACTGACGGCCGAACTGTGCAAGTACATGGAAAACGCTTTTTACGCCGTCAAAGTCACGTTTGTGAATGAGTTCTACGACATCGCCAAGGCCCACGGCGTGGACTTCAACCTGCTGCGCGAACTCTGGCTGGCAGATACACGCATCAGCCGCGACCACACCTTCGTGTATCCGGACAATCGCGGGTTTTCCGGCAAGTGTCTGCCGAAGGACTGCAATGCGATCGTGTATTCGTCACGTCAGCGCGGGTACGAGCCGGAATTCATGGTGGCCTGCCTGAGGGTAAACGAGAAGTTCCGGGCCTTGACTGCCCGCAACTGCTGACCGGCGTCGCCTGCGTCCACCTTCGATGAACTCACGGGGGGCTGCGCCGGCCCAATCGTCAGGGGCTGGAGTGGTGCAGGACCTGCATCAGCCAGGCTTCCAGCTCACGACCGCGATAGACAATCACCAGCACCGCCACCCCCCACACCACCATCGCAGCCTGGAAAGGCCGGTCGCGCAACATCACGGCGGTCGGTCCGTCCACGCGGCCGTGCTCTACCAGTAGTGCGAAGCGAAAGATGGCGTAAACTACGACCGGCAGCGTGTAAACCAGGTAATTCGTGCCGAACACCGCCAAGGTACGCTTATCCGTCGCATACAACATGAAGCTGACGACGGCGATGCCGGCGGCCAGCGTGGTCATGTGGTTGAGCAGCTCGGGGGTGTAGACGACCAATGTCCGTCGGTGACGCGCCACATCGGTACGCGTGCTCTCGGCCAGCGCGTTCAGTTCGCAGCGCCGCTTGCTGAAACCCAGGAAAAGGCACAGGGTAAACGTACACAGCACCAGCCAGTGCGAAATCTCGACATGCACCAGTACGGCCCCAGCTATGGCGCGCAGCACGAATCCCAGTCCGATCACTATGACATCCAGCAAGGCGACATGCTTCAACAGGTACGTGTAGGCCGCCTGGAGTAAGATATAGGCCAGCAAGACCAAACCGAATCCTCGGTCGAGCAGCGCCGCTCCGACCAGGGCGACGGCAAGCAACAGGCCGGCCAGCGGGGCCGCTCGGCCGATACCGATGATCCCGGAAGCGATCGGTCTATTGCGCTTGGTGGGATGCAGGCGATCTTCGGCCCGGTCCTGGATGTCGTTGAGAATGTACACGCCGCTGCTGGCCAGGCAGAAGCAGACGAACCCCAGGATAGCGGCGAGGACGCTGGGGGGGTCGGTCAGCTTCAACCCGAACACCAGCCCGGCGAAAACGAACAGGTTCTTGGTCCACTGCCCCGGACGCAGTAACCACAGGTATGCCATACCCGCTCCCGCTCAGCCTGTGCGCTCCCGCACAGGAACGTTTGGTCCGCGCGCACGGCAGGTTGCCGCTCGACGCTCCCGGGCGGCTCGAATTGTGCGTCGGGCACGCACCGCGGTCAACGGAATCGGCCGGTCCCCTTGCCCGACGTTGCTGCTCGGCAGGCTCACTACCGGGTCGTCGGAGATCAGCCCCTCGATTCCAGCTCGATGCGAGCGGTATCCTCCTGGAAACGACGTTCATTGAACGACAGCGCGAATATGAGGGCCGCCAACACAGTAACGGCAATCGGCACCAGAAAGAACTTCGGCCACGCATGCGGGACGCCGGCGGCGACGAAGAGGTCGTAGAGTCGGCCGCTGATCAGATTGCCGATGAGCATGCCCACGCCGTTGGTCGCGAAAACCATCAGCCCCTGGGCACTGGCACGGATGTCCTTCTGGCAGAGACGTTCGACGGCGATCATGCCGGCAACAAAGAAGAACGAATAGCAGATGCCGTGCAAGCATTGGGCGGCGACGACCAACCACCAAGGTTTTCCGAGCGCGAAGATGGCGTAGCGCACCGGCCAAGCAAGAATACCCAGCACCACCGTGTTGCGCATTCCCAGGTTTCGCAGTGCGGGGGCCAACAGCAGCATCAGGACGATTTCGGCCACTTGCCCCAGGCTCATGGCCCCTAGCGCCCAGTCCGGCGTAAGACCGACACCCTGCTTGGTATCGGTGAGGAAGATATTGGTGAAGCTGTAGTAGAACGGCAACTCGATGGCCACGATGAAAGAAATCACCAGCAACACGGCGAAGTTGCGGTTGTTGGTCAGCTTGAAGGCTTCCAAGAAGGCGTAGGGGTTCTGGGCCTGCTTGGCCGGCGGCGTGTTCGGAAGCGTCAGGCAATATACGCCCAGTATGGCTGAGAGGATGCCAGCCGCTGCCAGTACGTCTCCCACGCGCCAGGCCTCAGCCGCATGCCGACGCCACAGGAAGAGGTATAGTGTCAGCGCCCAGTTGATCGCGATCCAGCCGATCGTCCCCCAGACGCGGATGTTGCCGAATTTCTTGCTGTCCTTCATGTGATAGAAAGCGATGGCGTTGGTCAAGGCGATGGTCGGCATGTACAGAACGGCGTAGATCAGCAGGGTGACAAACATCGGCCCGAACTCGTGCTGCCGCCAGGCAGCCAACAGCAAAGCGGCGCCGATCAGGTGCACGAAGCCGGTAAATATCTGGTTGGGCAGAAAACGGTCGGCGATCCAGCCGGCGATCAGCGGCGACAGCATCGCCCCTAGAGCGGTCGTGAGGTACACCAGGCTGATCTGCTGACCGCTGAAGCCCAGGTGTTCCATGTGTTTGCCGAGCATTACGGACCAGGCTCCCCAGACGGCAAACTCCAGGAACATCATGGCTGACAGTCGCAAGTACAAGCTGTGTGAACGCGAGGACGTGTCGGCGACCGGTGTGACAACGCTGGCCGGTGTCTTGCTCATAGTCTTGTGTCCCACATGAATCGCAAGGTTTTGCGCGCCAATCAAACGGATGTTAACGTGGTGGCCGCCGGCCGTCACGTCGCAGAGCACCGAGAAGCCGCGAAAGAAGCCGGGGCGTGGCGATCATGGGCATGCCGTTTCGAGTTCGACACCGGCTGATATACTGAGATATATGGACCTGTTCGCCGAAAAGCGCCAGGCCGCCCTGCGTCGCGTGCAGCCGCTGGCGGTCCGAATGCGGCCGCGAAGTCTGGACGAGTTCGTCGGGCAGGAGCATTTCGTCGGGTCGGGACGATTGCTGCGCCGACTGCTCGAAGCCGACCGGCTGACCAGCGCCGTACTATACGGACCGCCCGGAACCGGCAAGACGACGCTGGCGCGGCTGATCGCCAGTTATACGCAGGCCGAGTTCGTCAGCTTGCACGCCGCCGAAGCCGGCGTGAAAGAGGTCCGGGCGGTGATCGAGGCGGCCCACGAGCGACTGGTGGGCCGCGGTCAACGAACGGTGTTGTTCCTGGACGAGATTCACCGCTTCAACCGCGCTCAGCAGGACGTGCTGTTGAAAGATGTCGAAGAGGGCACGCTCACACTCGTCGGCGCGACGACTGAGAATCCGTTCTTCGCCCTGACCGGACCGTTACTGTCGCGCAGTCACATTTTCGAGTTTCGCCCGTTGTCGCCCGAGCAGATCGAGACACTGCTGCGCCGCGCGCTGGCTGATACGGAACGCGGTTTGGGCCAGTTGGGAGTGACGGTCACTGATGAAGCCCTGCGCTTCATCGCTCTCCGGGCCGACGGGGACGCCCGCCGGGCTCTGGCCGCGCTGGAGGTCGCCGCCCTGTCCGTGGTCCATGCCCGGGGCCAGCCGCCTTCTGCTGACCAGCATCTGCTGGTCACGCTGGCGGTGGCCGAAGAATCGATGCAGCAGAAGACGATCCCATACGACGCCACCGGAGATCTGCACTACGACGTCGCCTCGGCATTCATCAAGAGCATGCGCGGCAGTGACCCGGATGCCGCTTTGTACTGGCTGGCCCGAATGCTGGAGGGAGGCGAGGACCCGCGCTTCGTTGCACGCCGCATCGCCATCTGCGCCTCGGAAGACGTTGGCAATGCCGACCCACAAGCGGCGGTGCTGGCAGCCGCGGCCATCCAGATAACCCAGGCCGTCGGCCTGCCGGAGTGTCAGTTCGCGCTGGCCCAGGCGGCGGTGTACGTGGCCTGCGCGCCCAAGTCGAACGCCGTCACGGTGGCCATTGAAGCGGCCCGGAAGGACGTGCGTGAGGGGTTGACGCTTCCTGTACCTGAGCACCTGCGCGACGCCAGCTACCGCGGAGCCGCCCGGTTGGGACACGGGGTCGGTTATCAGTACCCGCACGACGACCAGCGCGGCTATCTGCCGCAGGACTACCTCGGCGCCGCCAAAACCTATTACAATCCCACAGACCACGGACAGGAAGGTCGGTTGGCAGAGATGCTGCGCAAGTTACGCGCTGCCGGGACCGGCCCGTTCGCTGCCGACGGCGACAAGAGCTGATCGTGGACAAGAAAACTCTGCGCCAGGAACTGCGCGCCAAACTTGCCGCCATCCCACCGCAAGAACTCCAGCGGCGGAGTGCCGCCGCCTGCCAATTGCTGTGCCGACAGGAGGAGTACGCGCGAGCACAAACGATAATGATCTTCTTGTCGACGCCGCACGAAGTGGACACGCAGACGCTAGCACTACAGGCCTGGGCCGACCAAAAGACGGTGTTAGCGCCACGAGTGGCGTGGGACCAGCGCCGCATGCTGCCGGTCGAGATCCATTCTTTGGTGGGCGGGCTGGAAGAGGGGTACTTGGGAATTCGCCAGCCTGTAAAGGGCCTGCCCGTACCGGTCGCCGACATCGACCTGCTGGTCGTGCCAGGGCTGGGTTTCGACGAGCAAGGCAACCGGCTGGGGCGCGGGCGCGGTTTCTATGACCGGTTTCTGTCACACGCGGACTTCCGCGGCGTAGCTTGCGCACTGGCCCTGGAGGTGCAGGTGGTACCGGCAATACCGGTCGGGCCATCCGACGTGGGGGTGGACATGCTGGTGACGGACGCGAAGGTCCGCCGCTTCGTGCGCGGCAGGTAGGATCCGATGAGCAGCAGTATCGCGCGCCGCCGCTACCTCACCAATTTCGAGCACCATCGGGTGCCACATTTGTTTACCGATGTGCTTGTGCTGGGCTCAGGGATCGCGGGTTTGAAGGCGGCTTTGGAAGCTGCGAAGGCCGCCGATGTGGTCATTGTGACCAAAGACCGGGCGGACCAGTCGGCTACCGCATGGGCGCAGGGCGGGATCGCGGCCGCTTTGGGGCCAGGCGATAGCCCGGATCAGCATGCCCGCGACACGTTGGAGGTGGCCTGCGGCCTGGGGCACGAGTCGGTCATCCGGGAGGTCGCCGCCGAGGCTCCGGCGCTGATCCATGACCTCGAACACATGGGGGCGCATTTTGATCGGACGGGGGGTGGATTGTCGCCCGGCCACGAGGGCGGCCACACCGTGCCGCGAATCGTGCATGCACGCGACGCGACCGGCCGCGAAATTCTGCGCGTATTGCTGGCCCAGGCCCAGGCCCACCCGCGCATCCGCATCTTCGAACAGTGTTTTGCCATCGACCTGCTGACCTGCGATGGGCATGTGGTCGGCGTGGTGACGTATCACCAGAAATACCGCTACCAGATGTTCTGGGCCACGACGACCATTCTGGCCACGGGCGGGTGCGGGCGTGTCTACCGCGAGACCACCAACCCACCGACGGCCACTGGTGACGGACTGGCCATGGCTTTTCGGGCCGGCGCCCGGTTGCGCGACATGGAGATGATCCAGTTTCACCCCACCACGTTGTACGTGGCGGGTGCGGCGCGCGAGCTGATTACCGAGGCGGTCCGCGGGGACGGAGCTTATCTGGTCAATCGCGATGGGCGGCGTTTCATGCTCGACTATGATCCGCGCGGGGAGCTGGCACCACGCGATATCGTAAGCCGAGCCATTGCCGCCGAGATGAAGCGCACGCACTCCGCCTGCGTCTATCTGGATGTGCGACACTTCGCCCCGGGCCACTTCGCGACGCGCTTCCCGAACCTGAATCAACTGTGCCACAACTTCGACATTGACCCGCAGCGCGACCTGATACCCGTGCGGCCGAGCGCCCACTACGCGGTCGGCGGCGTGGTCATCGATGACAACGGCCGGACGAACCTGCCTGGTCTGTTGGCGTGCGGCGAGGTGACGTCCAGCGGGTTACACGGGGCCAATCGCCTGGCCAGCAATTCGCTGCTGGAGGGACTGTTTTTCGGGCGTCGGGCCGGTCGGCTGGCGGCTGAGCGCGCTGGCGCCAACGGTCGCATCACTACGCCCTTGCCGCTGAGTCATCTGCTACCACCCTCAACGCGCACTGAGCTGGACCTGGTGGACGTGCTTAATAGCCTGACGAGTCTGATGTCGCGGAACGTGGCCGTGGAGCGCAGCGGCGAGCGCCTGGCCGAGACGCTGGAGATCATCGCCTTCTGGGCGCGCTACGTCATGGACAAAGTGTTCGACGAGCCGCGGGCCTGGGAAACGCAGAACATGCTCACTGTGGCCTTGGCGATCGCTACCGGGGCGGCCACACGCTGCGAGTCGCGGGGAGTGCATTACCGCACGGATTTCCCCGAGAGCGATCCGCGCTGGCATTGTCACATCGACCTGCAACGCGCCGATGATAGTGTACAGGTGTCCACCAGTCCGGTTCCGCGGCACTAGCGCAAGCGGAACTTCACCCGCCGCTGATCGCCGGTCGGCTCTTCGATCAGCAGCGTGACCTCGCCGCCGTCGGGCACGCTCGCCAGAACACGGATTAGGTCGGATGCCGTCCGCACGGGGTGATCATTGCAAGACACGATCAGGTCGAGCTGTTCCAGGTCCCGCGGAGCCGGCCAATCGGAGCGCAATCGCCAAATAAGCACTCCGCGAGCCGTGTCGGGGTAGGCCAGTCGGTACTGACTTTTCAGGGCAGGTCGGAAGGTGCGGACGGCAAAGCCGAGTCGCTCGATTTCGCGCGCGTCGGTAGCAGGTGTGCGCAGGGCGCTGATAAGCGCGTCCGGCTGGGTACCCAGTCGTACCTTCAGTTCCAGCGCTTTGCGGTCGCGAATGACACGCAGACGGGCGACATCGCCGGGGGTGAGATCGGCGATCAGGCTTTGCAATTGTTGGGAGCGCTCGACCACGGCTCCCTCGACCTCAACGATGACGTCCTCGACTTGAAGGCCGGCGGCCTCTGCCGGCGACCCCGTCAGAATGCGCTCGACGATGATGCCGCCGGGACGTGGCAGGCCGAATACGTCGGCGTCGTACGCGTCGGCCTGGGTCAGGCTGATGCCCAGCCAGCCCCGTCGGACCGTTCCGGTAGCCTTGAGCTGGCGTGCGATGCGCGCCGCCCGATTGGATGGGATGGTGAACGCGACGCCGGCGTTCTGAGCTTCGCCCAAGGTGGCGATGGCGGTGTTCACGCCGACCACCTCGCCGCGCAAATTGAGCAGCGGGCCGCCGGAGTTGCCCGGGTTGATGGCCGCGTCGGTCTGAATGAAGTCCTGGTACTCCAACTCCACGCCGGGAATGCGCGTGCGCCCCTTGGCGCTGACGATCCCATGCGTGACCGTCTGTTCCAGTCCGAAGGGCGAGCCGACCGCCAATACCCAGTCGCCGACTTCCAAGGCGTCAGAGTCGCCGAAGTTCAGCGCCTGCAAGTCGGGAGCGTCGATCTTCAGTACCGCCAGGTCGCTTTTCGGGTCACTGCCGACCACACGTGCCTCGTACTCCCGCTCGTCATGCAGCACGACACGGATACGCTCGCGACCGACGACGACGTGATGGTTGGTCAAGATGTATCCCTCAGCGTCGAAGATGATGCCGCTGCCAGTGCCTGGCGGAATGGGCAGGCGGTGTAGCCAGCGTTGAAGCTGCTCGCGCTGCTCGTTCATCCGTTGTCGCGTCTGCCGATCGAGCTGCTCCAACTGTTGCTCGTCCAGCAAGTCCTTGAGTTGCTCGCGGATGCGGCGATCCTGCTCGTCATCGGGTGGCCTAGGCTGGGTGGCCGGCGGTGGCCGATCAGGCATCGCGTCCTCGCCCTCGCTCTGTGGCTCCTTGAGCCGCTCTTGCAGGTGCTCGCGGATGTACTGGCGTATCTCATCTTCTGAGAGCCGGGACGATTCCCCGCCGGCAACTCGAATATGAACTACGCCGGGGCGGGCCAATTTGGCCACCAGCTTGAAGGCCCGGCTCGTGGCCGCCAACTCAGGGAGCTGCTTGAAGAGTTCCTCGCGCTCTGCGGGCGTGAGTTGGCCGGCTGGATCGGCGGCGCGCGCCGGTTGGAGAATCAGGGCAATCAGGCAGAACCCGCCAAATATCCAGGCTGCTATGGCCACGTTCAGTCTGGCAATCCCGG
>Ga0129299_1000014_pt1 | contig 83166 bp, 27 predicted proteins | sample ConPoolayeCmetaG_FD_94477 | JGI IMG/M metagenome (GOLD analysis project Ga0129299, IMG submission 94477) | Hot spring microbial mat communities from California, USA to study Microbial Dark Matter (Phase II) - Cone Pool mat layer C metaG ...
CAGACGGTCCAGATCGCGCCACAGGCCGATGGCCGTCGCCACACTCATCCAGTCGCACTGTTGCGGGCCGGCGTTGACATAGCAGAAAGCGCAACGCGCGCTGCACCAGTAGCTGAGCAGCAGACCGGCGAACTCCCATACGGCCGGCTGCGGCACACCGGGAAGATCTGCCACCGTCGCCTGGTCTGCTGCCACCTGAAAACACCCTCCGCCAACGCCGGCACTCCGCTCTACCAGCGAATTGTAGGAGCGGTGAGCTTGATCGTGACGCGAACGACCTACTCGGGAGTATACTCGTGGGCAATCCACTCGCGGTCCGGCTGGAATATACGCACCAGCTCATCCATTTCCGGATGCCGGGCGGCGAAATGGCCGTGAATTGCCGTAAGCTCCTGACGGGCCAGCTCGCGCGGCTCTCCCAGAACCACCATGCGCCAAATGGCCGCGGCCGCCCCCGTACGATCGGCACCGGCTTGGCAGTGGATCAGGAGCGGGTGCTCAGCGGTAACGAAGGTGTCGTATAGCAGCAGCAGCGTGTCGCGTGGCGGCAATTCCCCAGCCGACATGGGGATATTTACCAGCGTCACGCCCGTCGCCTGAGCAACCGCCCGCTCGTTGCGGTACCACTCGGCTTCCTCGTTTTCGCCACGCAGGTTGACGATGGTGCGGATTCCGTAGGTTTCAATCGCCAGGCGCAGCGATTCCGCATCGAGCTGAGCGGAGCGATAGGCCTGGCCGGGGGCGATGACGTGGAAGTTGTCGAAAACCGTCAGCGGGGCGTAGTTGTCCACCTCGCCCAGGCCACAGCCCCCGGGCAACAGACCAGCGACGAGAGCCGACAGCAGGCGAAATTCGAGACGGCCGGCTGAGTGGCATAGGCGCATCGTCATGACTTCCTGCAAGTTACCGCCTTCTCTGATACGCGTCGAGCCACAGGCGGTTTCGGCAACTGCCGGCGGACCGCCGACCAACCGCGCCATGAAGGGTCCAGACGTGGTGGGGCCCCGTTGCTCTTGCGTTGCACGCCGGCGGCGGGTACCGCTACACTGCCCGCACGCGCTCCCGGCACGCGGAAGGGTACCACGGGTGCCCGACGACCGCGGCGGGCGCGAACGAGGAGTGATGCGGACACATAACGGGGGGCTTGGACAGAAAGTCCTGGAGAGACAAGTATGGTTCATCGCCGGAACTCAACCTGTCTTTGGGCGGGGGTGGTACTGGCGGCGCTGGCGGTCCCGCTGCTGCGCGCCGATGAGGACATTAAGGCCCGCATCGCCGCCGCCGGCGACGCCGGCAAACACGACGCCGACGCCGTCGTTGTGGTGGATTGGAAGGACGTCACAGTCCGCGCCAACGGGATCGGAACGGCCCGCGAGCACCGCGTGACCAAGGTGCTGCGCGAAGCGGCCATCCGGCACTTGGCCGTGCAGCGCTTCCCGTTCGATCCGCACACCAACCGACTGGACCTGATCGCTGTGCGCGTATACCGCGCCGACGGGGCCGTCGAGGAGGTGCCGCTGGAGTCGGCCCGCAAACAGCCCCAGACCGCCTGGGGCATCTTCTGGCCCACCGACCAGTATTTGCTCGAGGTCCCACGGCTGGGGGTCGGCGACGCCGTGGAGACGATCGTTGAAATGACCGGGTTCAACGTCGCGTACCTGGCGGAGGAGGAGGAACGCAACGCCTACGGCGTGGTGCTCAAGCCACCTGTTCCGGGACACTGGCACGACGAGGCCCACTTCTGGACCGAGGGCTACCCGATCATCGAGAAACGCTATTCCGTACGTCTGCCCAAGGACAAACCATTGCAATACGAGGTGTACAACGGAGAACTGCGCCCGGCGGTGCTTTTCCAGGGTGACCAGATCTGCTACACCTTCGAGAAGAAAGACCTCAAGCCCGTGCGGCCCGAACCCAGCATGGAGAATTGGCCGAACGTCGAGACCAAGCTGCTGCTGGCTACCCTGCCGTCCTGGGAGGACAAGGCCCGCTGGCTCTACGAGGTCAGCGAGCCACAATTCGAGGCCGACGACGCCATCCGCGCTAAAGTCGCGGAGATCATCAAAGACTGCCAAACCGACGAAGAGAAATACACCGCCCTCAACCACTGGGTAGCTGAGAACATCCGCTACGCTGGCACCAGCCGCGGCATGTGCGAAGGCTATACGGTGCACCGCAGCATCGAGACCTTTCACGATCGCTGCGGCGTGTGCAAGGACAAGGCGGGGATGCTGGTGACAATGTTGCGTGTGGCGGGCTTCGATTCCTTCCTGGTCATGACGATGGCACGCCAACGGGTGGACCGGATTCCGGCCGATCAGTTCAATCACGCTGTCACCTGTATTCGGCGGCCGGACGGCTCGCTGATCCTGTTGGACCCCACCTGGATGCCCAAGAGCCGCGACAACTGGTCCACGCTGGAACCGGAGCAGCATGTAGTGTACGGCTTGCCGGAGGGCGGCGGGCTGGCGCAATCGCCTTATTTCCCGCCGGAGGATTGTCAGGCCTCCTGGAAAGCTGACACAACCATCACAGCCGACAACAAGCTGGCCGGCAAGCTGCACTTCTGGGCCAACGGGGCGCCGGAAACGCGCTTCCGCCGAGCGTTGGCCGCGATGCCCCCGGCCGACCGGGCTGACTACTTCGAGCGGGCGTTCCAGCGTTTGGGCTCCAACGCCGCGGTCAACCGCCTCGAGTGCACGGAACCGACCGATTTTTCCGGGCCGCTGACCGTCGCGGCCGAGTTCGAGGTGGACGGTTATGTGCTCGGGCAAGGCCCGCGACGCTACTTGGCACTGCCGATGTTGCAGCAGGTCTTCGGCGACCGCACGTTGTACGACCTTTTCGGCAATACTTCCGCAGAAAAACGTCGTTATGGGCTGAAGCTGCTGGCGACACGCCTGGGGCGTTTTGAAGAGACCATCACGCTGCCAGCCAACTGGAACGTGACGCGCCAGCCCGACCCGGTGGACATCGACGGCCCGGCGGCTGGCCTGCACTTCAGCATTCAGGTGGAGCCAGGATGCATTCGCTACACCTGCGACCTGTTGGTCAAGAAGTGGACCATTCCTCCCGACGATTACGCCAACTTCAAGCAGGTCATCGACAAGTTCGAGGAGCTGGCAGGCCGCGTGATCACCTGCGAAGTGGAGGACGCCGATGCGCAGCGCTAAACCCAAGAACCAGGCAGTGGACATGGTGGAACAGGGGCGGCCCACTCAGCAGATATCAAGCGAAGCAGCGCTGGCGACTGTCGCCAGCCGCCAGGCGGCGCGCAGCGACAGGTTCGCCCGGCGCCCGCTGGCGTTGGTCGGCGCATCTGCGGCGCTGGTCCTGTGCACCGGCTGCGCCATCCCCTCGCAGGCCCAAACACTCGCCACGCGCCCGACCGGCACCGCGCCGCCCGATGCGATTATCGAGCTATGGGAGCAACATTGGACCCTGCAACCGGACGGCACGCAGATTTTCCGTGAGCGACGGCACGTGCGGCTGAACGATGAACGTGCCTACGGTGAGTTCGCCGACCAGCGCATCACCTACAACGCCCGGACCGACAAACTGGAGGTGTTGCAGACGCGCACGCGGCTGCCGGACGGCAGCTACCGCGAACTGCCGGACTACGGACACGTGCTGGTCGGCGCTGATGGGGCCACCGGCTGGCCGGCTTTCGCGGACATCCAACAGCACTTGCTGGCGATGAGCGGCATCGAGCCGGGCTGCGTGCTGGAAACGGAGTATCAGATCACCAGCGCGCCTGGTTCGAAACGACCGCTGGCCGCCGATCTGCGTCTCGATCACCACTACCCGATCAGCAAGCGGATCGTGCGCGTCACCGTTCCCGACGAGGTAATTGTGCACGCCGTCCTGCTGAACATGCCACAAGCCGGCAGCAGTCACGCCCCGGGGCCACGCGAGTGGGTATTCGAGAATCTGCCGGCTCCCCCGCATGCCCCACAGACGCCCCCCTGGCAAGTGCGCTGTCCGCGGCTGGTGTTCAGCACCGCTGGCCGTGCCACCCGTTGGCACGCCGAGCGCTTGTCGCAGATCGAGGCGGCCGCTGACGGAAGTGAGCTGATAAACAAACTGGCCGCCGAGTGGACCAAAGATGTCAAAGACCCCACCGAGAAGATGCGGGCACTACAGAAGAAACTCGCCGAACGTTTGAGTTTCGTGGACATCCCCGTCGGCTGGCGACCGCCGCTGCCGCGCCCCGCGTCGGAGGTGCTCGCCTGCAACTACGCGCTGCCCGAAGAAGCCGCTGCCGCCCTGCTAGCGCTGGCCCGGGCTTGCGACCTGCCGGCGATGGCGGGCGTCCTGGTGTCAGACGACGCGTGGCATCACGAAGTGCCGCAAGATGGGATGATTGCTGCCTATGTAGTCCTGCATATCGTCGGAGCGCGCGGCGATCTGCGTCAGGTCGAGGCCGAGGGTCTGCCGCCATTGGCCGTGTATGACACCGGCGACCATCCACAGCTTTGGCACCCCCAGCACGGGCGCTTGTGTCGCGACCGGCAGTGGAACGGCTACACGTTGTTGCCCGTTCCCGACGTGCTCATGCCGCGCACCCTGCTGGAACCCTGGACCAACGCCGACGAGAGTCGCTGCGCCGTGTTCGGCAAGCTGACCATCAAGGACGACGGTATCCTGACCGGCGAGCTGACCGTGCGGATTACCGGCCTGTTCGTGTCCCCCGAAGCACTGCTGACGACCGACGCCCAGAAGGGCCGACTGACGACTCTGGTCAAACGCCTGTTGCCCGAAGCGTCCGTGGAGAGCTTCTCGGTACGTAAGCTGAGCGGCGAAACCAACGAGTTCGAGGCCATTGTGCAGGTCAAGTCGCCCAAGCCGCTCAAGAAGCTCGACGCTGCCTGGCTGTGCCAATTTGGCGAAGATTCGCCGGCCTTGGGCGACGTGCCGCTGCCGCTGACGCGTTCGCGGCGCGAACTGCCCGTGCGGCTGGTCGGCGCCTTTGACGAGCAGATCGATCTGACGGTCGAGTGGCCCGACAAGTGGACCGTCGAAGCCGGCCCGACGTCGTTGTCGGTGACCGCCGGCGACGTCGCGTGTATCGAGCAAACCGCGACCATCGAGAGCAATATCCTAAACTTGCGGCGCCATGTTCGACTGACGACGCGCGATCTGCCGGCGGAGGTGTTCTTGACTCTGCGCGAGCCGCTCAACCTACTGCGCAGCGAGTTCGCCCGAACACTGCTGCTCAAGCCGCCCAAATAGTGCGGCATGCGGCCCACCCGCACGACGCCCAAGTGGGCTCATCGCCATAAGTGGGTGAAGCGGCGGCGCGCGGCTGCGTCCGCGCCTGCTATGGGCGCTCGGCCACAACGCCGCCTTGCTGCGGTTCGGGCGATTGGCCAGCAGCGGAGACTGCCCGTGGATCAGCGTATCGCCCTGCTGAGCTCCCTATCAACACTGCTCGTCACCGGCTGCGCGCAACGTGCGCGCCTTGATCTCACCGCCACCAGTGGTGGCAATGCGGCCTTGATCGGGCAGTTTCAAGCGTACGACGGACATGGCGGGCGTGCGATTTCGTTCGCCGAAATCGCACGCCGCGCGGCCCACGCGGATGTGATCCTCTTCGGGGAGGAACACTCGGATGCGGTATGCAATCAGATCGAAGCCCAACTCCTGTATGCACTGGTCGAGCAGCGCAGGCCGGTGGCGCTGGCACTGGAGTTCTTCGAGGCCGACACCCAAGCGGCGCTCGATGCGTATATGCTCGGTCGGCTGGACGAGGCAGCGTTTCGCGAGCAGACACGTCAAAACCGGGCTTACGTTCTCTCTCACCGTCCGCTGATCGAGCTGTGTCGTTTGGCCCATGTGCCGGTGATAGCGGCCAACGCCCCGCGGCGTTTGGTGACGGGGTTCCGCAAGTCGGGTCTGAGCTACCAGGAGTACCGGGCAGGATTGGATCCTTCCGACCGACGGTGGCTGCCCACAACCAACGAGCACGTGGGCGGATCGTATGAGGTGCGTTTCGGTGATTTGATGGCGCAACACGAAGGGCCAACGCCGACCACACAATCGACCACGCGGCCGTCGCCGACAACGGATCCTGCCGAGACGCACCCCGCGACCGCCGACGCCGACACTGCGACGGCGACTAGCCGCCCGGCGCCGGACCCGGGGGCCCCGACGCAAAGCGCGGCGCGGACCTTCTACTGGGCGCAATTGTTGTGGGATCAGGCGCTGGCCGAGTCGCTGGCGAACTTCCGCGAGCGCTACCCGTCGCACCGCATCATGCTGTTGGTGGGCAGCTTCCACGTAGCCTACACAGGCGGCACCGTTACCAAGTTCTTGCGCCGCCGACCACATGATCGTCTCCTGACCATCGTGTATCGCAGCACACTGGATGGACACTTCCCGTTTCAGGACGAAGATCGTCACGCCGGGGATATTGTGATTTACGGCATCGCCGCCCCGCCCAAGAAAGACGCGGCTGGCCAAGCGCCCGCCGCGCCCGCGACGACTCAGCCAACTGCTGCAACCCAGCCAGTGCCAACAACCGCCCCGACCTCGCAGCCAGCGGAAGGCGAGCCAGGCGGGGCAGTCCACTGGCGCAGCTCTGAGAATCTGCTTGTCGGCGCGGGGATGAGGTGGTAGGCTGTAGCTACCGTATGCGATACGGGCCCCGCTAGGCCGAAGAGCAACAAACGCAGGTACGCCGTGTCCGCCTGCCAGCGGGAAAGGAGCTTTCTCGTAAAGACTACGGCGACCGGAAAATCTCAGGAGGAAGACAGCATGTCCTATGGCATCACTTTGAAGACTATCACCGCCCGCCGCCGGGCGGGGCGCTGGGTAGCGCTGTGGGCCGGTTTGGCCCTGATCGCAACACCAGGCTGGGCCGAGGATGTGGACGAGGTGTTGGGCGATGCTCCAGGGTTGTCGGCGCCGGCGCCGGTAGCCGTCTATCTGCCGGCTTATGACGAAACCAACGGCGTGATGAGCGATCCTGGTCTCCAGCCGCTGGACGCTGCGCCGCGCCAGGTCGAAGCCGACATCGACACGCTGGGTTCGACGGTGCTCGACTTCGTAGCGCTAATTCTCGACCGCGACGCCACGGACAATCTGTACATCAAGGTCCAACAGCAGTCGCCCTACAACGGCAAGTTCAACGCAATCGGATTCTATCATGGGAACGGAAGCGGCGGCTGGTCGGGAATGACGGGCGGGAGCGCGTTTTTCATGCTGGAGCCCGCCGATTATTTCCAGTCTGCCCACATGACAGTAATCCATGACGGTGCCGGGAACGTGACGCTGCGCCTGACGAACATCGACGGCGGCGGCAAAGTACTCGAGTTCACCCGCGGCGGCTGGACGCCGCGGAACGCGACCGGTGCCGGTTTCGGCGGCTACTCGGGCAATTGCTCGATCGACAACTGGGGCCGGGGCGAGCCACTGGACTACACCTGCGACAACTTCGACCGGGCCAACGGTCCGCTCGGGTCCAACTGGGTGACGACCGACGGGTCGGGCTCGATCGTCAACAACGCGGCGCGCGGCAGCGGCACATCTCGATCGATCTTCGTCGGCTCCTGTGCGGGTGGTATCGGTCAAGAAGTGGAAGCCGATGTCAGTCTGCGGCCGACCTCGCTGGATTACTGCGCGCTAGTCTTGAACTGGGACGGCGTCGACAACCTGTATGTCAAGGTGCAGCGGCAAGGGGGCGGCATCGGCACGACCTTTACACATGTGGGAATCTACGATTCCGTGAACGGCAGCTCCTGGCCCGGACAGACCGGCGGACCGGCGTTTTTCGCCCTCCCGGCCGGCCAAACGTTCCAGACCGCCCACATGCGCGTCACGGTGGACGGCGGCGGCACCGTAAGATTAATCTTGACCGAGATCGACGGCGGCAACGGTATGCTGGAGTTCCAGCGCGGCGGCTGGCCGTTTCGTAACGGCAACGGCGCTGGCTACGGCGGCTACGCCAACAACAACGTCATCGACAACTGGAGCACCGGCGGCGCCGGGACTTGCGATACGTTCAACCGCGCCGACGGTAGCCTGGGGCCCGGTTGGGTGACTACCGATGGCGCCGCCAGCATCTTCAACAAGGCCGCCCGCGGAACCAGCACCTCCCGTTCCATATTTGTCGGCACATGCGGGGCCTGCTACGACACCACGCCGCCAGTTGTGGACATCACATCGCCGACTTCCTTTGCCTGCGGCTGCCTGAATATCACGATCAGCGGGACGGCCAGCGATCCTGACGGCGAATACCTCGGCGACGTGCTGGAGTATCGTCGCTCGGATCAGAATGAGTGGACCGTGGCCGGCACGTCCAACGTTCCGCGCACCGGCACGCTCTATACCTGGAACACGGCCGCCTTGACCGAGGGCTACTACTTCGTCCGCGTGACCGGTCGCAATGAGTGCAACGTCAGCACCAGCGACACCGTCATGGTGCGCGTCAACAAGTACTTCGACACCATTGAGTTGCGCAGTCCACCCAATGCGGCCGTCCTCGGCGGCACCGTCTGCTTCGACGGCACCGCCTACGAGAACAACTGCTTCGACTACTATACGGTGATGTACCGACCCGCCGGTGGTGGCGCGTTCGCGCCGGTCGACCCAGCTAGTCCGACCTACAACAGCACGGTAATAAATGACCCGCTGGCTTCCTGGAACACCGCCAGCGGCCCCACCGCCGTCCCCGATGGCAATTACCTGGTGCGGCTGCGCGGCCACGACACGTGCGGGTACACCAAGGAAGAAACCCACACGGTCACGATCGACAATACCGCGCCAGTAGCCCAGCTCCGCGGCGCCCTGCAATGCTCGTCGTTCGGCGGGGTGATCCAGATCGTCGGCACTGCCAACGATGCCAATCTGGCCGGCTGGTCGCTGGCGTACACGGGCGGCGACGCCACCGGCTGGGTGACCATCGCCTCCGGCAATACGCCGGTGATCAATGGCGTCTTGGCCAACTGGGATACCAGCGGCCTGCGTAAGTGTGCCTACACGCTGCGCCTGTCCGTCACCGACCGCGCCAACGTGAGTTGCTCCGGTGATCCGCACCGCAGCGACTACTATGCCAGCCTTGGGGTCGGCTACGCCGTTCTAGGCGACATGAATTGTGACGGACTGGTGGACTTTGCGGACATCAACCCGTTCGTCAACTGCCTGGCACTATACGGCGGGAATTGCTTCTGTCCGTAAAGCGGCCAGTCGTAAGTCGAACGGGGGCAGAATATGCCGTCGGCGCGTTCGTATGAGACCGGGCGCGCCGACGGTTTTCTTACGCCACACTCCGGCTCAGCCGCGACCGACACGTCGATACTCCGAAGATCAATAAGGTGCGAAAAACGGTCAGCAGGTGCAGCAGAAAACATTGAGTCGAACGTCGCTTGACGGGAAGATATGAGAGGACGGATATGCGGAGAGAAGGCGTCCCCGCTCACTTTCGATCAAGCCCCGTTCGGAGACCGACCATGAAGAAGTTCGCCACCGTCAGCCTGTTTATCGGCATGTTCACCACTTCGGCGCTCGCCGACCCGCCGCCGACCTTCGACCTGCGCAACTACAACGGACACAACTACGTTACCTCGATCAAGAGCCAACAGGGCGGAACTTGCTGGTGCCATGGGATCATGGCGGCCATCGAAGGCAATTTGATGATGACCGGCGTATGGACCGCCAATGGCGAGACCGGCGAGCCGAACTTGGCCGAATACCACCTGGACTGGTGGAACGGGTTCAACAAGCACAATAACGACGACGTGAATCCGCCCACCGGCACGGGGCTGACTGTTCACGAAGGCGGCGACTATCGCGTGGGGTCGGCCTACCTGAGTCGCGGCGAGGGCGCCGTGCGCGACATCGACGGCCAATCTTTCAACAACCCCCCGCCGCGCTGGCTGCCCTCTTTCCACATCTACTACCCGCGCCACATCGAGTGGTACACCGTCGGCCCGAACCTGGAGAACATCAACCTCATCAAGCAGAAGGTAATGGAGTACGGGGTGATGGGGACTTGCATGTGCTACGACAGCGCCTTCATGGGCTCGGGCTATGTGCACTACCAGCCGCCTTCCAGCACCATGGAACCTAATCACGCCGTGGCCATCATCGGCTGGGATGACAACAAGGTGACGCCGGCCCCGTTGCCGGGAGCCTGGCTGTGCAAGAACAGTTGGGGCACCTGGTGGGGTTTGCAGGGATACTTCTGGATTTCGTACTACGACAAGTGGTGCGGGCGGCAGCCGGAGATGGGGGCGGTCTCCTTCCAGGACGTCGTGCCCCTGCCCTACGACCGCATCTACTACCACGACTACCACGGCTGGCGCGATACCAAGACCGACACCAGTGAGGCTTTCAACGCGTTTGTCGCCCAGGCGGATGAGCGCCTGCTGGCAGTGAGTTTCTTCACCGCTGTCGACGCCGTCGATTACACCGTCCGAATCTACGACCGTTTCGAGAATGGCGAACTGCTGGGCCTGTTCACCACGCAGTCCGGCCACTTCGACTACCAGGGCTTTCACACGGTCGATCTGGAGACCCCGGTGCGCTTGTCGGCCAACGACGATTTCTATGTTTACCTCTACTTGTCGGCCGGTGGACACCCGTATGATCGTACGTCCGACGTGCCGGTCCTGCTGGGCGCCAAGTACCGCGTGATCGTGCCCTCGTCGGCGCAACCCGGCGAGAGCTACTATCGCAGCAGCGGACAGTGGTTGGACCTGTACTACTACGATGATCCGCCCTGGACCGGCACGCTCAACTTCTGCATAAAAGCCTGCACGGTCGAAGCGCCCAATGTGCTCGGCGACCTGAATTGTGACGGCGTGCTGGACTTCGACGACATCAATCCCTTCGTACTGGCCCTGACCAACCTGTCGGCCTATCAGCAGAAATACCCCGGCTGCCCGTTGGCCAACCGTGACATCAATCAGGATGGACGCTTCGACTTCGGCGACATCAACCCCTTCGTCAGGCTGTTGACGCAACCCTGATCGCTCGCTCAGCGGCGGCCGCGGCTATTCGTGCCGCAGGGCCTCGATGGGGTCCAGGTTGGCGGCGTGCCGCGCCGGGTAGAGACCGAAAATCAGACCGACGGCCAAGCTGATACCAACAGCCAGTATGAGACTGTGCGCCGTCACCACCGTCGGCATGTGGGCCACCTGCTCGATGAGCCAGGGTATGGTCAGTCCCACAGTCAGTCCGACAGCCCCGCCGATCGTCGAAAGCACGACGGTCTCTATCAGGAACTGCGTGATTATCTGCTTGCGAGTGGCCCCAATGGCCCGGCGGATACCGATTTCGCGCGTCCGCTCGGTCACCGACGCCAACATGATGTTCATGATGCCGATCCCGCCGACCAGCAGGCTGATGCCGGCGATCGACCCGAGGACGATATTGAACCGCCGTTTGGTGGCTTCTGCCTCGCGCAACAAGCCCAGCGGCACGCTCAGGCGATAGTCTCCCTTGGGATGGAATTGCTGCAACAGGCGTTCCAGCCCGGCCGCCACGGCTTCAACGTTCTCGATTTCGTCCACCTCCACGATCAATTGATGGAGCTGGACCGATTCGCGTACGATCGAGCCTGAAGTCACGATGTTCGAGATGTCCCCGTAGCGCTCGCGGGCCACTTCGATCGTGATATAGGCGTCGATTTCCTGGTCCGGTGTCTGGATCGCGCCGCCCACGCTCGACTCGCTCTTAACGATCCCGACCACCTCATAGTATTCGCCGCCGATCCGTAACGTCTTGCCGATGGACTGCTCGGTGGCCAGCAGCCGGCGCGCACCGTACTCAGTCAGCACCACGACGCTGGCGTGCTTCTCGGCGTCGCGGGTGGTCAACGTGCGACCGGCGATCACCTGGCGACGTACCAGGTCGAACCAGTCAGGTGTGGTGCCGACGATGCGCAGGTCCATCTTGCGCTCGCCCAGGCGTCCCTCCTTGCGGACGATTTTCACCGGCACCGTACGGCGAATGGCGCTGAAAGCCTGGGCCGCCCGGCGCTGGTCTTCGTAGAGCAGACCGTACATGCTCAGGCTCCAGGGGCTGACGTTGCGCGTCTCCGTTTCGACCGGCTTGACGGAGGTGACGATGATGTTGGTCGAGCCGAGCTTACGGATCTGATCCAGGGCCTCGCGACTGGCCCCCTCGCCCACCGCCAGCATCGCCACCACGCTGGCCACCCCGAACACCACACCCAGCATAGTCAGAAAAGAGCGCAGCTTGTGCAGCATGAGGGTCTTCAGGCCCAGGCGCACACTGCGATACAGGCGCATGAGCTTCATGCGGGCGGCCCCTCGATGCGCTCGATGCGCCCGTCGTGCATGTGCAGGCGCCGCCGCGCGTAGCGCGCGATGTCGGCTTCGTGCGTAACCATGATGATCGTCTTGCCCTGGCGATTCAGATCGGTCAGCACGTTCATGATCTGCTCGCCGGTGGCACTGTCCAGGTTGCCGGTCGGCTCATCGGCGAGCAGGATGTCCGGATTGGCGGCCAGTGCCCGGGCGATGGCGACGCGCTGTTGTTGGCCGCCGGACAGTTCCGCCGGCCGGTGATTGAGCCGATCCGCCAGCCCCAGCCGGACCGCTAATTCCTCGGCGCGCTTGCGACTCGCGGCCGGGTCCCAGTCCAGGTAAAACAAAGGCAGTTCGATGTTCTCACGCACCGTCAGTTGCGGGATCAGATTGAAGCTCTGAAATATGAACCCGATGTGCCGCAAGCGGATGGCACTCAGGGCATTGTCGTCCAAGTCCGCCACGTCGCGGCCTTCCAGCAGATAGCGTCCCGCCGTCGGCCGGTCCAAACAGCCCAACAAATTGAGCAGCGTGCTCTTGCCGGACCCGCTGGGCCCCATGATCGCCCAGAATCCACCGCGCTCGAAACTGATCGTGACGCCGGCCAGCGCGCGCACTTCTGTGTCGCCCACGCGGTAAACCTTGGTCACCTCGTCCAGTCGTACCAAGGCCACGCCGTCGCCCGATGCAGCCTGGTGATCGGCCCCGAGCATGGGCATCATGGCGGCGTCTCGGTCGGCCCTGTCCGGCCAGTAGTATCCCGGGGTTGCGTCGTGGGAACCCGGTCCTCGCTGGGCGGACGACGTCGCGGACCGCCCTCGGGCCGCCCCGGTCCATTCACCCCGCCCGGCCCGACGTCACCCCCCGCTTCGCGCCCACGCAGGCGGCGCAGGGCTTCCTCACGCTGCTCGGGCGTCATGGCTTCCCATTGCCGCCGACGAGACTCGCGCTCCTCCGGCGTCATGTTCTGGAACCGCTGACGCAACTCGGCTGCCGGCGATTCGCTGGACGGCCGAGGCAACGGTTGATCCGCGGTCGGCGGCTGAAAACCAGCGGGGGCGGCTGCCGGGGCACTGGTGGGAGCCGCTGCCCGCGACACACCAGCTCCGACGGACGCGGCGCCCGCGCCCAACGGAGGAGTCAAGCTGACCACCTCACCGGCCGTCAGACCCGACACGACGTGCACCATGGTGCTGTTGTCCAACCCGATTTCGACCGGGCGCGGAACGAAGTGGCGTGCGGCGCGCACGTATACGGTCGGCTGACCGCCGACGCGCACCACCGCCTGCACCGGCACATACACGGCATCGTCCAACTGCGCTACGAGGATCTCCGCGCGGCAGCTCATGCCGGTACGCAGCTCGGGGTTATTGCCGTCCAGGAACACCTTGGTGTTGTACACCTTCAGGTCCGGGTTCATGAAGCTGCTGCTGGCATCAGGCAGCGGGGCGATCGAACGGACGCGCCCCGTGAAGACGCGCCCTGGCAGGGCATCCACGGTCACGTGCACTTCTTGGCCGACCTGCACCTTTTCCAGGCTGGATTCGTGAATCAGCAGTTCGGCCATCATGGCGTCGGTAGACGGCAAGTAGATCAGCTCCTGGCGCTCGCGCACCGTCTGACCTTCTTCCAGCGGCTGGATCATACCGCGGCGCGGACCGGCCTGCGTGGAAGTGGCATACACCACCAGACCGTCGCGCGGCGCGACGATCTTGCTCTTGCGGATCTGTTCCTCGATCTTGGCCAGTTTGCTCTTCTGCTGCTCGAGCTCAGCTTCGCGGGCCTTCAGCTCGGCCTCGGCCTGCACTATATCGGCGTTGGCCTTGAGCTTGGTCCGCTCCAAGGCCAGCTCGGCCTGGCGCACATCACTGTTGAGCTGTTCGAGCTGGCGCTTGTACGTGTAGTTCTCCAGCAAGGCCTTGGCGGCCACGGCGAGGTCGTACTCCAGCTCAGCGCGCTTGAAGGCCAGCTCGTCAGCCTGGAGCTCGGTCTGCGAAATATACTTCTCATTGAACAGACTCCGTGACCAGCGCAGCTTTTCGCTGGCGCGCTCCTTCTCCTCGCGGGCGATGGTGATCTTTGATTCGGCCTCGCGGAGCTGCTGCGGATATTCGCCTTCCTCGTACTTGCGCACGTCTTCCAGAGCGAACTTGTAGGTCAACTCGGCCTTCGAAATGTCGCTGTCCGCCTGGTTCCGCACCACCGCCAGGTTCTCGCGCGCTCGAATGTACTCCGCCGTCGCGTTTTCCACACGAATCTGCTGATCCACTCTCTCGTCCTGGAGCCGGCTGGCGTCCAGCTCGGCCAGCAACGTGCCGGCGCTCACCACCGTGCCTTCTGGGATCAGGTAAATGAGCGTGGTCTGCCCCTCGACTTCGCTCTTGAGACTGACCTGGTCCTGCGGCTTGATCGAACCGGACTCGGTTACGCTGATGGTCAGCGGTCCACGCTGCACGACAAAGGTGGGCGTACTCGCCGCTCCCGCAAAGGCCCGGGCGCGTGTCAACCACATGCCGCCGGCCACCACCACCGCTACCCCGATCACACCCGCCGCCAGCAGGCGCTGCCAACTCCGGTTGTTGCCGTTCGGTTTCATTGCGGCGGCTCCTCAGGCACCGCTCGCGGCGCGGCCGGTTGGGTCGCCAACGCCGGTTGCGAAGCGGCCGGCGGCAGGTACTCGCGCCACAAGCCCTGCGCGTGGACCTCCAGGACGCCCAAGTCGCGCTGCAAGCTCAACTCCCCCAGCCGATAGCTGATCAGCGCGCTGGTCAGGGCATTTTGCGCCGAAATCAGCGCATCTTGGGCTTCGAGCACGTCGCGGATCTCCGCCCGTCCGGCCTCCAGAAACAGGTTGGTACTTTGTACGCGGCGCTGCGCGACCGCCAGCGCCGCCGCTTGGATACGGACCGACTCGCGTGCCTCCAGCAATTCGCTGAGTCGGTCGCGCACCGCCAGCTTGATCTGGTCCTCCAGTTCCTGCGCGTCGCGCACGGCGCGCTCGAAGTCCATCAGGCTGAGGCGGTAGGTGTTGCGTTCGCGCGTCCGTTCCAGCGGCAGGTCGATCGTCAACAAGGCGGAATAGACGCCTTCGTCCGGTCGGATGCGGGCGTCGGTCTGCGACACGCTGGCCAGTGTCCGCCGCGCTCCTGCTGACCCGCGTCCCAGCAGCGTCAGGTCCGCCCGCAACTGGTCCGCTGCCACCGCGACCGTGCGCTGCGCGTCGGTCACGCGGCCGAGCGCTACGCGCATGTCCAAACGGTTAAGCAAGGCGGTGCGAATCGCTTCAGACGCGTCCAGCTCATAGGGTCCTGCCGACCCGGCCCCCGGCGGCACCAGCTCGACGGGCGCGTCGGCCGCCGGCGTCGTGGCCGGTGCGCTGTCCACCGGCTCGACTGTGAACATCCGCCGAACTCGCTCCAGCAGTCGGTCGAGTTCCGCCTGATCCAGCTCGACATCGGCATCCGCCGGCAGTCCCAGCGTGAGTTTGAAAGCGTCCAACCGCCGCCGATACTGCTGCACTGCCGCCACCCAGCGCTGGCGGGCGCGCAGCTCATCCTGCCGAGCCTGATCGACCTGGATTTCGGGCAGGCGACCAGCCTGCGCCAGGCGTTGGGCGCGCCGTGTAGAACGCACCAGGCTGCGATAGTTCTCCTCGGCATTGCGCACCTGGTCGTATTGCTGCAAGACGGCCAAATACTCCACCGCCACAGATACGGCGAAGGTCTGCTTGAAACGCTCGAAATCGTAGATGGCGTAGACGACGTTGCGCTCGGCCTGCGTCAGCGGTTCGGAGACGACGAATTCGCCGGCGCCGCGCAGCAGCGGCAGCGTGGCACTGAAATCCGCCATCAGGCCGCGCGTCGAGAGACGGTCCTGCGTCATCAGCGCTACCAGATCGACGCTCAGGGCGCCGGTGAAACTCAGCCCGCTTTTCAGCTTTTGGGTCAGACCTGGTTCGAAATTAGTTTCGAAACCCGAAACCGTCTGAAAATCGGTGTGCCCCTTGTCATCCAGAGCCACCTCGCGCTGAAGTGATGACTGAAACAGCGTCTTCATCACCCCCGCCCAGGTCGTCCGGAAGGCGTCCCGCTCCAAGTCTAGCTGGAGCGCCGCGCGGTACACCGCCTCCTTCTGAGCCTGGTACTCCCGGCTCTCGTGGGCAGCTACCCGCAAGGCGTCTTCCAACGTCAGCAGCAGGCGACCTGCACTGGGCATGGTCGTCGGAAGGCCCCCTCCCCCGCGCCCCAGGTAACCCCGGTCCGGCCATTGCTCGATTGGCTCCACGGCCGTCGAACCCAATGAGGCCGGACTTGCCAGTGGCAAGTACTGATCCAAGAGCAGCCGACGACGCAGCGTCTCCACTGGCGGTTCGGCGCTGAACGGCTCTTGACGACCAAGCGCTTCAGATTGCTTCTCAGCAATGATCCCATACGCCACGCGGTCGGCATCCCGGCGGTAATGCTCAGGCGTACACCCAGCCACTGAAAAAACTGTCAGCCCGACGACAAGGCCCAGTCGCCCCACGCACGCCGGCCGGATAGCGCGTCCCACCCCGCAGCGCAACGGTCCATGCTTCCACGGCGGCGAACACATGGCCTCGGCAGACGGCGAGACGGACGGCATCAGCTTCCCGCAAGTTGCTGGCTGACCGTCTCGATCAGCGACTCGACCGCAGTGTTGAGCGCGGCGCGCAGGGCCTCCGTGAACACCTCGTCCCTGTCAATCGGACATCCCCCCATCCACACCAACAGTCCCATTCCAGTCAGCACCCACCACGAGCGCTCAACCAGCCGACGGAAGACACCTTTGGTTCTGCTCACGCCCATACTCCCGCGCTGCCTGAGACCGAAGCCGCATGAACCGTCAGCACCGAGCCCATACCGCAAGCCCGGCCACCAGCACAGCGGCTTCACAAGTAACAACGCCGCAAGCAGTAGTTTATTGCCAGGCACGCCCGCCGTCAGCGCTGCCGAGCCGCTCCGCCGCACATGCCCGATGCTATAGGCGCCCAAGCCACGCGCGGTTACCGTGACGGCGGCGGTCGCCGCCTGCCATTCGAGGAACGATGGACGGCCTCATCAACCTGTACAAGCCGAAGTGGCTGAGCAGCGCCCAGGCCCTGGAGCACGTCCGGCGTTTGACCGGACAGCGCAAGAGCGGCCATGCTGGCACGCTGGATCCTTTGGCCGACGGCGTGCTAGTGTTGTGCCTCGGCCGGGCAACCAAGTTGGTCGAATCGCTCATGGAGCAGCCGAAGGTCTATCGGGTCACTGCCATCCTGGACGCCACCAGCGAAACGTTTGACTGCGAGACGCGCTTGCACCCGGTCGCGGTCGCTGCGCCACCGTCAGAACAGGAGGTTGCGGCAGCCCTGGGCAGCTTCGAAGGTACCTACGAGCAGATGCCGCCGACTGCCAGCGCCATCAAAGTGCGTGGCAAGCCGGCCTACCGTCTCAGTCGAAGCGGCCAGACTCCCACTCTGCAAGCCCGGCCGGTACGCGTGTACTGGCTGGGCATGCGGCGCTATGCCTGGCCAGAGGTGGAATTCGACGTCGCCTGCGGCCGCGGGACATACGTGCGGGCCCTGGTCCGTGACCTCGGGCAGCGACTGGGCACTGGGGGGTGCTTGACCGCCCTGACGCGCAGGGCGGTGGGACCGTTCTGGATCGAGGAAAGTTGGCCGCCCGAGAGACTGGCCGCGGTGCCTGCTGAGAAGGCGGTGATCGCCCTGGAAGAAGCGCGTCGGCTATTGAGTGAGCCGATCGCGATTCCGCCGCGGCCGACGTAGCCGGCCGCGCGGCCACATGCCTGCCCCTTGGTCAGCAGTCCGTTGACAAACTCTACCGCTGGATCTGTTGGTCCAACGTGACCGCGCTGACGCCACCCAAAACGCCGGGCTGGTAGATCAGCCGCTACTGACTCAATGGCCCGGGCTGGTTTTTCAACGTACTGTTACTGCGCTGTGTTGCCACTCCTGTACCGCCAAGCTGTGGATGGCGCCGGCTCGTGCTGCCAAGCTCTGCCGCGCCTCCCGAGCCTGTTGCCCGCAGCGCAATGCCATGCCTGGCAGTTGTGGCAGGGTTGAGCCCGGCAGGTGCGAAGCGCGGCTGATCTCTAACGAGCGACGCGCGCTCCAAATGGGACCATTTTTCGGATTCTTAACAGATCGCCAGCGCTGCCCTAATATCTTGTCTTTAGAGTCGGCAGGCAAACTTCTGCGCGGAGGCTTTATGCGCTGCCGACCGGACATGTCGGACGCCTTGGCTACCAGCAGCCCGTTGGCGCCGCTCGTGGTCGACCGTCGAGGAAGTAGTGCGTGACCGGCAAGCGTATCAAGCTACTGCTGGCAGGTGGGTTGCTCATAGCGGCGGCGGTTGCCTTGGCTTTTCAGCTTCGCCCCCGCGGTCCACTGTCAGACGATGTGAACTTCGTCTGCGCTGCCACTGGCAAGACCTTCCGGCTGGACCGGCGCGAGGTAAGCCGTATTCCGGCCCGCAATCCGCAGACCGGTGAGAACACCCTGTTTCCATGCTACCAGTCCGAAGGACTATGGTACGTCAGCCCCCGTCACGCCGGCGGGCTGCAAGAACTTGGAGAGAAGAACCGCTATGTCGATCCGGAGACTCTGGCGGTCCGTCCGCCGCAGTGACTCGCGGAACAGCGCCTTCACGCTCATTGAGCTGCTGGTGGTCATTGCCATCATTGCCGTTCTGTTGTCCATCCTCCTGCCCAGCCTCAATGCCGCCCGTGAACAGTCGCGCGCCGTCGTGTGCGGTCAGCATTTGCGCCAGTTCGGCAACGGCTTGCAGCAGTATGCCGCCGAGAACCAGGACTGGATCCCCGGTCTGAACACTTCCGGGGTCGTGCTGCGCGCTAAGCGCATGAGCTGGGCAGCAGATATCGGCGTGCTGTACCAGTCGAGATTGCCCGTGCAGCATTTTGATTGGCTGACGCCCCTCATGGCGTACACTATGGAGTTGCCGGCCGTGCGCGCCGAGCGCTTTAAGTTCATGTTGGACAAGTTTCGTTGCCCGTCGCAGTTCTACACGTCGCTGATCTGGAACGGGAGCAGTGCTCCCGATTTGCGTGAGTTCGAGAACTGGGCTCCCTGGCCGGCGGTGAGCTACTTGATGCCGGTTCATTTCCAGTACTTCGGTACGCAAAGCGGACCCCGGCTGTTGGGCCAGATGGAGCACCAGAGCATCGTGGTACCACTCTGGAGCGTGCAGGCCCCGACCGGCTGGGAAGTGGAGGTCCGCGACTATCTGCCAACCATGACCCGCTTGGGCGCGCCAGCCCGCAAGATCTTCGTCGCCGATGGCACGCGCTACCTTGACGCGACGCAACTGCTGGACCACGACGTATCCGTACTGCCTGACTGGTTCGGGTCGTTCACCTCGTCGGGTGCCTGGTGGTCGGGTTCGCGCGCCTATGGCGTCAAGAGCGGCACCAAGAATTGGGACGGCCAAACCGTGAGCACCGGCTCGCCCAGCGCGGGCCAGAACATGGCCATCTCCTACCGTCATGGGCGGCCTAGCGGCGTGTACTCCGGCGCCGCCCAGGACAACCACGGACAGATCAACGCGGTCTTTTTTGACGGGCATGTCGAGCGGCTCAACGACCGCCAATCACGCCAGCCGCATTTGTGGTACCCGTCGGGAGCCATCGTCAAGAAACCTAGCGAGGGTATGACCAACCTGCCAATGGATTTCGTAATTCCTTAGTGGTTCGCAAAAATGCACCTGCTACAAAAGGGCAACCTAACATGGAGGAATGAAGCATGAAGCGAGCGATCGTATTCGGCGTTCTGGCATTTCTGGTAACGGCCGCTCCGGCCTGGGCGCAGGACAGCACTTCCATCGCCAGCGCGATCGGCGACGCGGTCTTTTGCACCGATCCCGCCGAGCAAGTCAACACTTACGTGGTGGACACGCAGGTGTTTACCAGCAGTTGGGGGCAGCAGTATCGCATCGCCCCCCTGGTCAAGGCCAGCAAGATCGGCTGGAGCTACCTGAACGGCCTGATCAGCGCTCAGGGAATCAGCAATCGGCAACTCTCCGACCAGCCCTTCGCTTTCGGCAGCTACGCGTTGTGGACCAGCCAAGGTTACGGCGTGAACGCCGGTTTCAACCTGCCTCCGCCGCAGAACGTCAACACCACCGGCTGGCGTGGCAACCAGTTCGCGGTCGGCTTCGCGGACTACGGACGGGCCGATGGCGGTTCGAATGCCGACAGTAGCAATATCGTCGGCGCCATCGTGAACTATAAGCCGGAACAGCCCCATCGCCTGTACGTGGCGCGTATCGAGGCGGCGGTGAACATCGACGACGTGTTGAACGCGTTCGAGCAGGGGCGGGCGGCATTTGGCTTCGGCGCGGTGGACGCCCACGGCAACGTTCACTTCCGGGCCGACGACTATCGCGCCAACGGGGCGAACCCGCTGGTCGGCGAGCATTACTTCCGCGTGCATTTGCCCAGTCGCAACCCGAATGGCTACAACCTGCTGGATGCTCTAGGCACCAAGATGGATCCCTTCCCGGCCACCTGCTGGGTGATGAACTGCTTCGCCTGTACCGCATACAACGATACCCATAGCTGCCCTACGATTCTTCCGCAGCAGCTCGGGGGACCACGCGTGCTGGGCGCCGATTTCAGCGCCAACTATGTATATGAATTCGCCGGCTGCCCCAATCCCGCGGTGGTGCGAACACCGGCCCATCGCCCACCGGCCAGCATCAACCACCGCGGTTGCGTCAGCTTTTCCAGCCTGTTGACCTGCGGCGACAGCGTCGGGACCGCCGGCATGTTAGGGCAGGACGTCAATAACAAGACCCGGATCATCAACCTGTGGCGCGTAGCAGCCGACGGCAGCGTGGTGATCGGCCCCGGCTCGCCTATCGCTCTCGATCCCACCTATGCGCTCGGCTTGCCCGGTGGAGCATTCGACGGTTACCACGGCACCCACGCTTTCAACGGCGGCAACGGGTTGGTGGCCATCGGCCAAGACAAGTACGGTCGCGGCCTGGCAGCCGCCACCTGGTACAAGGATGGCACGGCCACCGACGAAGAGAACATGATCTTGGTCGCGCGGTTCAATTGTTCGGACCCCAACCCCAATAATGCCGAGTGGACTATCGCCGCCAAGGCCACGATCGAAGAGTGTACGCCCATCTTGGACGGGCCCGGTGGAACTCCTATCGGCAAGCTGGCACGGCGCTTGTCGGGAGGCAATTATGTCGGTCCGTCGATTTCGGCCCCGGCCATGGATGCGGCCGGCAACCTGTATTTCATCGCGGTATGCGAGATCTTCGGCAGTCCGAACTACTTCCCATACTGTCTTGTGCGGGCAGTCTACGACCCGGCGACATTCAGTTACGAGCTGGAGCTACTCCTGGAGTCTGGCGCTGCCAGTGCGTCCTACGGCAGCGTTCTGCGCGGGTTGAACTCGGACACCGACTACAAGATTACCTACCTCACCCTGGCCTACGCGAGCGGCTTGTCTTCCGGGTCGTTCTTCAGCGGCAACGTCATGCAGACCGGGTTCAACAACATGAACATCGGTCAGTTGAGCAACTCCGACCCACGCACGCTCGGCGGTCTGGTGTTGGCAGCCAGCATTGTCTATGACGCCGACAATGATGGCGTCTTCAACCCGACCGTCGGTGGTCCCGACGAGCCGTACTCGGTGCTGCTATACATCGGCGCCGACGACAGCGGACCGGTCATCTGTCGGGGCGACCTGAATTGTGACGGGAAGATCGACTTCGGCGACATCAACCCGTTCGTGTTGCGACTGTCAAACCCGGCCGGCTATTTCTCCCTCTACCCGAATTGTCCGGATGGTAATGGCGACATCAATGCCAGCGGAGTAGTTGGTTTCGACGACATAAATCCATTCGTGAGACTGCTCAGCGGAAGCCAGTTGCCGATCCCGTGTCCGTAGGCGCTGCGCCGGTTCACCCGCACCGGCAAGCCTGTGCGTTACGCTGACGCCAAGGCCTGATCGGCGCGGTGGCGACCGTTTGGTGCCGGGACACGATGGCGCCGGATTAGTAGCGCAACGCGTCAGCCACCAAGGATAAACTGCTGATAACGCACCCGCGGTGACGTACATCGTCACCGCGGGCTCTCATTATGTGGCCGTCACGGCTGGCACCCCGGGCGCAGGTCGGTCGGGGCCGAAGGCGGCTGATTCTTCTCCGCTTCCAACGGCTCCCAGAACCCGTAGCTCTCCTCGTCCACCTTGCAGTAACCGCTGGCCTGATAGCGTGTCAGCGCGTTGTAGTTCCAACCCAGGTATTCCGAACCACCACCACCCTGCGTGGTGACGAGGAAGCGATTCGACAATTCGCCGAAACCCCGCGCCTGGTCAGCCGGCAGCTTGGCATCGCCGCGATTGGCATCCACCGGCACCCACCCGTAGTTGGGTAGGTACACCTCGGCCCAACGGTGGTGCGCTTCATCAATGCTGGCATCGTCGCCGCGCACCACGACACTGCCCTGATAGCGCGCCGGCAGGCCAGCCGCACGGCACAGGGCGATAAAGGCGAAGGTGTACTCCGAGCACGATCCGGTCCCGCGCTTCAGCACCACTTCCGGTACATCCCACCCCCCAACCATCTCATATTCCAGCCGGCCAATGACGTAGTTGTAGAGCTTGCGCGCAATCCAGTAGCAGTTCTTCTCGTCGCCCACCACCTCCTCCACTGTCCGGCGAATAAACGGCGAATCGACGCGGTAGCGCGCCCCGTCAGCGGTATAAGTACGTCGAATGTCCTCTGGTATGTCAGCCAGTGTACCGGTCTGCTCCGGAAAAATCAGGAACCGGATAGCGGATACTTCCGCGTCCACTTGATAGCTGCGTTGCAAGCGGCTGCCGGCTGGAACACGCTCCAAACGATAGATCGCGCAGCGCTGTCCGTAGCGATCGGTCACGATCTCAGCCGGCTGGTCGGAAAACCGAATCTCCGACAGCAGCCGCTGCGCCGGCAACTCAGCCGGCAACGCCAGATGCACCGTCAGATCGAGCAACTCGCCCGGTCCGTAGTTGTACAAAGTCCAAAGGTATTCGACCCGCGCCCGGCGGGGCTCGCGCAACTGGTATTTCGCGCCATCGGTGATTGCAAGCTGGTACAGCCGGCGTTTCTGGAAATCCACGTTCCACAGACCACCGTCCACCCACGCCAGCCCAGCCGGGTAGGGGCCGGGCGCGGCCAGAATGCCCAGAACCAGCCCGTCATTCGGCTCGATCAGGTAAATCTCGTCCTTCACGCGATCGGACACCCACAGGTACTTGCCATCCCAGGCCAGACCGGCGGAAGTCGGTGTCGGGGCGGGAAAATCGCGCAGAATCGTGCCGTCCTCCGGCAGCACCTTGTAAATTCGCCCACTTCGCCCCTCCAACAGGAACAGGGTGTCGCTGGTGGCTGCCAATCCGACTGGCTGCGGTCCGGGGGCCTCGAACGTACTCAGCACCCGGCCGTCGGTGGCACGTAGCGCATACACCCGACCGGAGTGATCATCGGATACATATAGCACGTCCCCTGCGCACGCCAATCCGTACGGGCGCAGCGTCGGGGCAGCCAGCAACCGCTCTGCGCGACCGTCTGCGACTGCCACCTGCCAGATCTCCGCCGTCCGCCAGTCAACTACGAACAACCGCCTGCCGTCGGTCGCCAGACCGGCCGGGTACTGGCATGGCGCCGGTAATTCGCGCTGCACGTCGCCCGGAGCGGCCTGCGCCATGCGACCGCTCAGGCCGATCGCCAGACCGCCGAGCAGCATGAGGGCGTAACGCCTTTCGCGAGCCATGCTGCCGATGGTCACTCGCGTCCGCTGCTCGCGAGTTGCTTCGGAATGTACCGCTATCCACATGTTGTAGCTCCTGGCGCTTGAACGGTCCCCGCCCGCCGGGGAAGCACGCACAAGCCCGCGGCCATTATGTACCCGCGCCGCCCGCGCACCCAAGAGGTGCCGGCCTTGCGGCAACAGTTGCCCCAGGCGCGGGCGACCGCCGCTCCGACCAATCACCCCAGCGTGCAGCACCGGCAGCGCAGACCATAGAATATCAACGGCGCGGTCAGGAGCTGCAACGATGACTGACCCACCACCTCTTGGTCACCGGCCAACCGCTGATGTGCCGTCGGCATCAACGACTGGGCAGCGATTCCGGCGTCGCGATCTGGTGCTGCCGTGGCGCCCGCTCTTAACGTCAGCATTGATCTTGATCGCTTTGTGGCTGCTGTTGCCATGGCTGCTGGGGACGCCGCAGACACCTTCCAATAACGGCCTGGCTCCGCCGACGCAGCCAGCCAGCGCGTCAGTTGCGGCGTCCGAGGGTATCGAGCGGGACGACAGCGGCCGGTTGACTTGGCCACGGCCGCGGTTCCGCGAGCGCCAACGCGAGCGCGACCGCATGGTGGACACGCAGATCGCCGCTGACGCTCTGTTCCGCGATGCGATCAAGGACCAAGCTGTGTTGGCGGCTCTAAGGGCCGTCCCACGCCATGAGTTCGTGCCAGCCAGTCGTCAGGCCAACGCGTATGACGACACCCCCCTGCCAATCGGCTATGGTCAGACTATTTCTCAACCGTACATCGTGGCATTGATGACCGCGCTGCTGGAAATCCGCCCCGGTGATCGAGTCCTGGAGATCGGCACGGGTTCCGGCTATCAAGCCGCGGTCCTGGCGGAGCTGACTCCCTACGTCTACTCGATCGAGATCATCGAGGCGCTTCAGCGTGAAGCGGCAGAGCGTCTGCGGCGGCTAGGGTATACCACGGTGCAAACGCGCACCGGTGACGGATACGACGGCTGGCCGGAGGCCGGGCCGTTCGATGGTATCATCGTTACCTGCGCCGCCGGACACGTGCCGCCACCGCTCTGGGATCAGCTTAAGCCAGGGGGACGCATGGTCATCCCTATCGGCGGGGTGTTCGAGACCCAGCGCCTGCTGGTCCTTTCCAAACAGGCCGACGGCTCACGCCGCAGCCGCAATGTGTTGCCGGTCCGTTTCGTCCCGATGACCGGCAAGATCGAGCAGCGATGAACCCGGATGCCGCTGCGTCCAACCAGTCGCCGATCCGAAGCTATCGTGTAGCCGCGGCGGTCGGACTGCTGGCGGCGGCGCTGATCGCTTACGAAGTGGTCCTGATGCGCCGCCTTATAGTCGAACGCTGGCACCACTTCGGGTTCTTGGTGATCAGTTTGGCATTGCTGGGTTTCGGCGCCAGCGGAACGATGCTGGCCATATTGCAAGATCGCGTGCGCCGCCGGCCAGCTATCGTTACCAGCGCGCTGACGTTCTGCTTAGCCTGGGCGCTGCTGGTCATGCCGCGCCTGGCCACGTTGATTCCAATCACGGCCCGCTTCATCCCGGCCGACCTGTACAGCCAGGTCGGCTGGTGGTCGCTTTACTGGCTGACTGCGTTCGTGCCGTTTCTTCTGGGTGGCGCCGTGCTGGGGGCAGCCCTGATGACCGCTGGCCGCCACATGGGAACTACCTACGCCACCAATCTCGCCGGTAGCGCTGGCGGAGCAGTGGCAGCCATCTGGCTGCTCTCCCGTGCACCGCTGGAGCAGACCGCTTGGCCACCCGTGGCCCTGGTGGTGCTTGCTGGCATGCTGTTGCCCGCGCCATCTGCTCGCCGACGATTGATCTTGGGCATACTGATGGTGGGTCTGACGTTCAGCGCTGAACTAAGCTGGCCGCTGCCGCCGCGCTACGACGAACACAAATATGCAGCCTATGTGCAGCGGCTGGCGGCACAAGCGGCGGCCCGGCGGGTGGCGGCCCGGGCCGACCCGCACGGATACGTCGAACTCTACGAAGGCGACCGCTTTCACGATCTGCCTTTCCTGTCGCTCAAGCGCCGACCACCGGCGATGTACAGCTTGCTGATCAACGGCGATCTGGCGGCCTCTGTGCTACGCATCGAGCGCGTTGAACAAGCGAGCGTCCTGGATGACACGCTGCTGGCGCTACCCTATCGCCTGCTGCCGCCGCGCCCGCGCGTGCTGCTGTTGGGTGAAGGCGGCGGAGCCAACATCTGGCTGGCCCGGAGACAAGGCGCCGTGCGTATCGACTTAGTACAACCGAACGCCGCAGTGGTGGCACTGTGGCGTCAGTTCGCGCCTGCCATGCTGGCCGACGCGACGGTCGAAATACATACGACTGACTGGCGGCGCTACGTCGCGCGCGCCGCGCCTGCCATGTATGACCTCGTGCAGGTGGTGGCCCTGGAAGGGATGGCCGTCGGCAACGCCGGGTTACGCGGATTGGCCGAGGACCACCTCGCCACTGTGGAGGGCTGCGCAGCAGCGCTACGCCTCTTGAGCAGCGACGGTGTACTGGCAATTTCGCGCGGCATCCAGTCGCCGCCGCGCGACAACATCCGCCTGCTGGCTACCCTCGTCGAAGCGCTGGAGTACCTGGGAGTCGATCGCCCTGAGCGACACATCGTCCAGATGCGCGACTACCTCGGCGCCTGCACGCTGGCGCTGAAGATGCCGCTCGACGACCACCGGCGACAATGTCTGCGGGCCGCGCAAGAAGAGCTGCATCTGACCCCAGTGTGGTACGACGGCCTGGCGCCCGATGAGGTCAACCGCCCCGACGCTCTCGATGGCCCGCCGGGTGCTTCCAGCGATTGGCTGCACTATGCCGCTCGCGAAATCTTCTCGCCGCGGCGCCGTACGTTCTACAATGACTATTTGTGGAATATCCGTCCGGCGCGCGATGACCGACCGTTTTTCTGGGATTTTTACAAACCAGCGGCCGTGGCCACCCTGCGCCGTGCATACGCAGATTTGTGGCTCACGCGGGTTGAGATCGGTCGGCTTTTCCTGTACACGTCGCTGCTCATCAGTGGTCTGGCGGCAGTACTTTTCATTTTGCTACCTCTAATGGTGAGCATGCGCCCACGCGCCCGTCCGGCGCGCTCCTGGAGCTGGGTCTTGTTCAGCGGCGCGTATTTTGGCGGCATCGGACTGGGATTCATGGGCCTGGAAATGGCGTTCATCAGCCGGGCCACTCGTCATCTGGGTGACGCGGTCATGGCCAGCGCGGTGGTCATCGGAGGGGTGCTACTGTTGAGCGGTGCCGGAAGCCTGGCCGCACGCCGCCTGGTCGGCGGGCGTCTCTGGGTCGCCCCACTGTCAGTTGCCATTCTGGCGGCCAGTCTGAGTGCAGTGCTGTACTGGGCCGGGGGCCGTGCCGAGACGTGGGTTCTGGTACTGGGAGGGGCCGGGGCTGCGTTCCTGATGGGCATGCCCATGCCGCTCGGACTGACGTGCCTCGATCGGAGCAACACGCACCTGGTGCCGTGGGCCTGGGGCATCAACGGTGCCGCATCCGTAATCGCCACCTCGGCGGCGGTACTATCGGCGATGACCATCGGCTATACGGCCGTCGTGCTGCTGGCGGCCGGCTCATACGCTCTCGCCGGGGCCGCCGCGCTCTTCATCCCGAATCTGGCGCGGCGCACCAGCAGCCAGGTACAGGACGAAAGCTATGCCGACACACATGGGCACCAGGGCACAAAGTGATGCAGCCGCCACTCCCGCAGCCGCCCACACCCATCCGAATAGCAGGCTGCTGATCAGGTCCCCCAGGCCAGTGACGACAGCTAAAGCACCGAACCCGCTGCCGCGGATTTCGCGGGGCAACATCTCGGCTGCGATCGTGTCTTCAACCGCCTCGTAAATCCCGACGCCCATGCCACCCAACGCGAACAGCAGGGCCAGCCCGGCGTAGCCCTCCACGCCGCAGAGCATGCACGCTGCCGCCAGCGCCGCCGCCGCATACCCTGCGGCCAGCAACAGCCGACGGTTCACGCGGTCAGCCAACCAGCCTCCGCCGTAAGACCAAGCCGCGTAGAGCGTGTTATGCAGCGTGTAATACGCCACCGAAAGTGTGGCGGCCTGATGGGTTCCAACCTGCGGTGTCAGGACCGTCACCGCGTACATGATGTAGAACGTGTCGGCGAAATCTCCCAACCCGAAGAGGCCAACTGCCGCCAGGAACCGGGTGTAACCGCCGCCCAACCCTCGAAAGCTCCGCCATAGAGGTGTGGAAATTGGCTGTCGGTCACGGCGCTCGCGCACCAGGAACAGAATGGCCAGTACCGCCAGAAGTGCCGGTGCCGCCGAGCAAAGGATCAACGTCCGCTGCGACCAGCCGGTATGCAGGAGGGCCAGAATCAGCAGCGGTGCAATGATCGCCCCGCTGGTATCCATGGCGCGCTCGAAGCCGAAAGCTCGCCCGTAGGTCGCTGGTGTGACCGCGTCGGCCAGGAGCGCCTTGCGCGCCGGCGTGCGGATGCCGCGCGAGATCCACGCTAGCACGCGTCCGCCGAGCACGACGGCCCAGTGACCCGCCGCAGCGATAAGCAAAGGTGAGAGTGCCATGCAAGCGTAACCGCCGGCAGCAATGGTCTTGCGGCTGCGCAGCCGGTCAGCCAGCCATCCGCCGTAGAGCTTCGCCAACGTGGACAGCCCATCAGCCAAGCCCTCGATGGTTCCCAAAACGCCCGCGCCGGCGCCGAGCGTGGCTAAGAAGGCCGGTAGCAGGCTAGTGACGGTTTCGTGACTGGCATCGCTGAACAATGAAGCGAACCCGATGCCAAGCACGGTGCGATTCAGCCAAGCGAACCTGGACGATGACCGCCGAACATGGTTGATCGCGCTCTGGTTGTCATTGGTTGCCACTTGACGGGCCCTCTCCTCGGGACAGCTGTTGGCAGTTGGAGTGGCTAGAATGGCCCGGGCAACACGCGCCGCCCGCCAACGCCAGTCCCCGCCGGCGCGAACCGCCACAAACGCCCACCTCGACCGCGCCGCGCTCAGCGGTTACACTTTGCCTAGTCGCCGGCGGCGACGATACCCGCGTAACCGCCGATTGCAAGGAGACTCGATTCCATGTTCAGTCGCAGTAGTCTGCTAGTAGCACTCGCGGCCACGCTGCCTTTGGCTGCTCAGCCGGGTCCGGAACCGCACACCACGACGACCTCTACACAACCGGCCGTTGACAAGGAGAAGCATGTGTACGTCAAACTGGAAACCTCCTTGGGCGACATCGTGCTCGATCTGGATGCCGAGCGTGCCCCCGTCACTGTGCAGAATTTCGTCGATTATGTAGAGGCCGGTTTCTACAATGGCACGATCTTCCACCGCGTGATCCACAATTTCATGATCCAGGGCGGAGGCTACACTCCGGACCTGCGGGAAAAGTCCGAAGGGCTGCGAGCACCTATCAAGAACGAGTGGCGCAACGGACTGAAGAACACACGCGGCAGTATCGCCATGGCGCGACTCGGTGGGCAGGCCGACTCGGCCACCGCCCAGTTCTTCATTAACGTCGTCGACAACCCGTTCCTGGATCAGCCGCGCGACGGCGCCGGCTACGCCGTTTTCGGCCGCGTCATCAGCGGCCTGGACACGGTGGACAAGATCCGCACCACGCCGGTGAAGACGGACCCGCGTTTGCCCATGGGGCAGGTCGTGCCGATCGAGCCGGTGATCATCAAAAACGCCCGGCGTTTGTCGGCTGACGAGGCACGCCAGGCGGCCCAGCAGGCCGCGACCGAGGCCGAACAATCGGCGGCGGCCGCTCGCGCCACAGTCGAAAAGCAGCTTCAGGAGACAATCGAGCGGATCGAGCGCCAGACGGGCAAGAAGTTCACCCGCACCTCCTCTGGCCTGCTGTATCTGATCTCCGAAGAGGGCACCGGGGGGCAGCCGACGCTCAATGACACGATCGAGGCCCATTACGCCCTGATGCTGCCGGATGGCCGCAAGCTGCAAAGTTCGCACGACAGCGGTAAGCCGCTGGTGTCACCGCTCAAGAGGTTGATTCCGGGTTGGCAGGAAGCACTGGTGCTGATGAAGGTCGGCAGCAAGGCCACCTTGATCGTACCACCGGACCTGGCTTATGGCGCCAAGCCCCCACCGGGCAGCGGGATACCCGCCAACGCCACGTTGGTCTTTGAGATGGAACTGTTGGGGATTCCGACTCCACCAGTACCCTGACGAGCAACTGCCAGCCCCTCCCGACGGCGCGGAGCAACGCGGTATTCGAGACGGAGCCGGCTACCCTTCGGCCACGAAGGAGGAGTGCTCGTCGGGCGGTTCGGCGACAGGCGCGGCGGCGGGGCGCGGCGGCGTGCCACCGGGTAGTTCCTTCTTCAGCTTCTCCATCACGAGCACCCACGTCTCACGCTGATAGCGCAGAATACGCAGCGCTTCCTCCAGGGCCTGCTCGTCCTGATTGACGTTGGCGTCCACCAACCGCCGATAAATGAAGCTGTACAAGGCCCCCATGCGATCGACGAGTTCGGGATTGATCTCGCGGCGCAAACCGGCGGCCAGCTCAAGCACGATGCGCTGCGCGCGCTCCAGGGCGTTGAAAGCCGCCTCGCGGTCCTTGGCCCGTATGGCCTCCTGTCCCTTCAGGGCGAAGCGGATCGCTCCATCGTAGAGCATCAGATGAAGCTGCTCCGGGGTGGCGGTCAGGATGGCATTCCGGAGATACTCTTGCGACGGATTGGCCGGCTGGCTCATACCGCTAGTATCGGTCGCCCGACGGGTGTCAGTTAGCACGCACATCAAGCCCCGCTGGCCGCCGCTATCATTATCTGTAGGCACTGGAGTTGTATCTCAAACCACTTTGAGCCCAGTTTGCCAGGTTGCTTAAGGTGGCTTGTTGCGACTGCATCTGTGACAGCACCGTCTCCAGGGCCTGAAACTGGCGCAACAAGCGCGTCCGCTTGCGCTCCAACCGCTCGTTGAGCGCCCCTACCCGCTCCTGAAGCATCTCCTTGCGGTCCGCCAGGGTGGTAGTGCGCTTCTCGATGATCCCGCCGCTGCCGGCGATATCCTCGACCTGCTTCTTCAGGTCGGCGGCAACACCGTTGTTCTCGTCAGCAAAGAAACTGAGCACGGCCTGCGGGTCGGCGGCAAATGCCTGACGGAACTTGTCTTCGTCGAAGCGCAAATGATTGTTGCTGTCGGCCCGGATGCCCAGGTCGCTCAAACGCTGAAAACGCGCTCCCACACGAATCGTTCCGGTGAACATCCGATACAGACGCGACTCCACGGTTCGTAGCGTGCCCTCACCCTGCAAGACCGCGGCGACTTGTGTTTCGGCGTCGAACTTCCCGGCTTCGCGGATCTGATCCATCGCCGCGTTGAAGTCGTCCACCAGCCCTTTCATGGTCGAGATGAGGGTCTTCAGATCGCGGTCCACCTTGACGGTCACCGGCTTGTCACTCACCGCGTTGGCGTTCAACGTCAGCCTGCCGACGATGTTCTCGAACGTATTGGTGGAGCTGGTCAGCAGCATGCCGCTCTGGTTATCCCCGCTGAGCAGCACTCGCGCGTCCCGTGGGGCTCCCAGCGTGGTGATACCCAAGCCGGTTCCACCGTCGTCGATCAACAGTTCGCCTCGTGCCCCACTGACCAGGGCCACGATGCTGAGACGGTAGGGCGCGAACGCGGTACCGTCGTTCAGCACGCTGGCACTGGCCAAAGTCGTCTCCTTGCCGATCCGCGCAGCCAGACTTTCCAGCGTCTCGCTCCCCCCCACCGCTAGACGGAACTCGTAAGACCCGTCGATCTTCCCGTCCACCGCGCTGCGCAGCAAGTTCAGGTCGCGAGCCGTGGTCCCGCCCTCCTCTTCCACCCGCAACGTGCCGGCGCCGCCAGTGGTGTCAGACAGCAACAGCCCGTCCCCAGTGCTGTTGATGGAGGCAGTTACCCCGATGTTGAGATCATTGATGGCAGTGATCACATCGCGAACCGTCGTAATGCCCGAACCGCTGAGATCCACGATGCCAAAGGCCCCGTTGGCGGCCGTGATCTTGAACTTGCCCCGTGCGATGCCGCGACCGGCATTCAGGTCAGCCAGCCGGGTCGTCTCGGAAATGTACCGGCGTTGCAGATTGTTGCTGGTGATTGTGCTGGCCGTTTGGGCCAGGCCCAGCGACTCCGCGAAATCGCCACTGATGCGGATGACCGACGCCCCCTGCGTGTTGCGTATCACCAGCTTCGTGCCGGTGGCGTCGTAGCCGGCCTCAACCCCGAGCGGCTGGCCACCCACCGAGGCCGCGTTGATCAGTTCGATCAGTTCGCGCAAGGTGCGCACCGCGCTCACATCCAGCGTGACCACCCCGCCGTTGGCCTCGATGCGTAGGGTGCTGCCCGCGAAGCCGGCGCCCCCGTTCAGCGTCTTCAGCAACACGGTATCGAGTCCGCCAATGATCCGGGTACCGCTGGCCACGGCTCCACCACCCAGGTCGTAGTACGTGCCCTCTTGCAATCCCAGATCGAACAGGGCCGACGAATTGCTGCCGGCCTTGATGACCATCTTGCCCCAACGCGTGCTGAGTTGCAGGCCGTAGCCCTCCGGAGTGACCGCGGCGCTGACGATTGGCTGCTTGTCGGGGGCGACGTTCTCCGGCGCATAGTTGATCGCGCTGATAATGTCGCCGATGGTCTCCATGTGCAGCACGTTGCGACCACTGATCTTCCCGTCGGACGAAGAGCCAGCGATCCCGAGGTCGAGCGCCGCGTAGCCGCTGACATCCTCAATGGCGAAGTCGCGCTTCTGTCCCGGTTCGAGCTTGCTGATGTCAGTCTTATCGCTGATGATCAGGCGACTGCCGCTGAGCACGACGATGATGCGCCCGCCGCCGAAGGCGGCTTCCAGCGTCTGCTTCACGTCATTGATGTTCTGGGCGCCGCTCAGATCGACGACCGTGCTGCTGCCGTCGCGGGAGGTTATCTTGACCTGTCCAAGCCGCACGCCCTGCCCGTGGTTCAGACGCTGCAAGCGCGTGCTGTGAGTGAGCGTGTCGCTCAGGTCGACAGTGATGAGTTTGCCATCAGCTTCTATGGAGAAATCGCCTCCGGCGCGGGCCGCACGGATACCCACGCCGTCGTTGAGCGCCTTGACCAGCGAGTTCGTGCTCAGGTAGATGACGCGCCGACCGACTAGCTCGATTCCTGCGCTCTGGCCGTGGCCGCTGCCGAAGCCCAGGTCGGCGGCCGCCTGCCCACCGCCCACGTCCTGTACTCGCAGAGTGCCCGCTCCGCCCGAGTTGTCGGTGAGAACCAGACTGTCGCCCCGAATGCTGGCAGACACGCTTATGCCGGCAGCGTTGATCTTCTCGATCACCTCGCCGACCGTCAGGCTGTCGATGATGTTGATGGTCGCTTTTTGTCCGGCTTTGTTGATGATCTCGAATGACCCCCGCCGCACCCCCGCCTGGCCGTTCAATTCCTCCAGGCGAGTAGCGCTGTTGACGCGGGCGGCGGCTGACTCGATGGTCAGCGTGCCAGGGGCTAGTGGAGCAGAGCTGTTCGCAAAGCCACGACTAACCAGTTGGTGAGTGGCGGCCAATCCGCGCACGACGAAGGTGTAGGAGCCGGGCTGGGCGCCGCTGCCGGCAGTGGCCGACAGCACGTCGGCCGCCGAGGAGGTGGCCGTGGCTGCCTGAAACGACGTTGGTCGCTTGAGGACTTCGATGCGCGAGAGCAAGGCAGTGATCCGCGCAGCGATGTTCAGATAGGCAGTTCTTTGCGCGTCGATTTCGCCTACTCGCTCCAACAGCTTATTGCGCGGGCCGGACTCCACAGCAATGAGCTGGTCGACCAGCGCCTTGTAGTCGAGACCGGAAATCAAGCCTACACCGGAACTTAGCGTACCCACAGCGATCCTCCGGGGCGGCCGAGGCGACTACGCTGCACGAGCCGACCACCCTGTAACGAGTATCGGGCGTCTAACTAGCAAGGTCGATACCGGACCGCTCGGACGCTTACTGAAACAGGCGGTGCGCGTACCCGGCGAGAGCACGACCAGCGTTGTCCGTCTCTTAGTGAAAGGCCGGCAGCTTACAGAGTCTAGCCACCCTCAGACTTGAACGACTTAAGGGTCGCTAGCGGCCGCGATGGTTTATCAGAACCGCCCCTGTGTCGCATCTTGTGAGCCGAGCAGGCTCACGCTGGACAATTGCCATTCGCCGGTCCTACAGTTTTGCGGAGCAACGGCGGAGCAGCCCGTCGTTCCGGACGAGATCTGCCCGCGCGGTTCTAAGTTCAAGAAGGGCGAGAACCTCGAGTGACGGTCCTCGCCCAGTGTTGCACCACCTGGCTCCCCTTGTGGTGGTGCGACCCGCGGCGGATGGGCTCCTGTCGCACGGCAGGCAGCCCTCCGCCGACTTATTGTGCGCGGCCACTCAGGTCGCTGCTTAACTGACTGGGAAGCCTCTCCTCAGATGCATCCCTCCCCCTCCGCTCGCTTCCGAACACCGTCTCGCAAGCATTCTATCTGCTGACGACCTACGCGGCAATGGCCGATACGCTCCACCCATCCCCTGCCGTCGTAGTGCAGCAGGTCCCATCGAGGTCACCGCTGTCTGCACCGCCGAGAGGCACGCCGCCAGCTCACTGCGCGTCATCCGGCGGCGGCTCGACCTGGTTCTCATGCTCATCCGGCTCGGAGAAGTCGAACATCGTCCGGTCGCCGTTACCGCGACCGCGTCCGCTGATGGCAAACTCGGTGGCCCGGACTTCCCGCAACACGGTGACTTTGATCTCACCCGGAAAAGCCGCTACCTCCTCCTCGATCTTGTGCGCGATGTCGCGGGCTAGTTTCAGGGCCGAACGATCTTCGATCCGCTCAGCGTCGACAATTACGCGCACCTCGCGGCCAGCCTCGATTGCGTACGCCTGGCGAACACCTTCGAACGAAGTGGCGATGGCCTCCAATTCCTGTAACCGCTTGATGTAGCGCTCGATAGACTCGCGCCGGCTGCCCGGACGAGCAGCACTGATCGCGTCGGCGGCGGCAACTAGCGGCGTGTAGGGGTGCGTGGCGGCAACATCTCCGTGGTGCCCGATGATAGCGTTAAGCACCGCCGGCGGTTCATTGAACCGTCGAGCGAACTCATATCCCACCTTCGTATGACTGCCCTCGGCCTCATGTCCCAGGGCCTTGCCAATATCGTGCAGCAGTCCGCAGCGCCTGGCCAACGCCCCATCCAGCCCGAGCTCGTCGGCCATCAGGCCACATAAGTGGGCCACTTCGATGCTGTGTCGAAGAACATTCTGCCCATAGCTGGTGCGGAAATGCAACCGCCCAAGGACGTCCAACACTTTCTTGTTGACGCCGTTGACGTTAGCGCTGGCTGCGGCTTCGCGTCCGGCTTCAGAAATACGCTGTTCAACTTCTTTGGTGACCTGAGCGACGACCTCCTCAATGCGGGTGGGATGGATGCGGCCGTCGCGGATCAGGCGATCCAGGGCCAGGCGGGCAATTTCCCGACGGACGGGATCGAACATGGAGACTTGGACGATACCCGGGGTGTCATCGACGATGACGGTGGCACCGGTGGCCTTCTCGAAGGCACGGATGTTTCGACCTTCGCGTCCGATAACCCGCCCCTTCATCTCGTCGGAGGGAACGTCGACCGTATCGACAGTGGACTCGCAAGTGTGCTCGGCGGCATAGCGCTGGATAGCCGAAATGACGATGTAGCGCGCTTTCTCGCGGGCATTCTCCTGGGCCTGCGTTAAGGTGCGCTCAACAATCTGGCCGGCCTCGCGCTCCACCTCCTGCTCGATTTCTTTGAGGCACAATGCCCGGGCCTGATCGGGGGTCAGCCGAGCAATCCGGAGCAACTCGGCGCGCTGCTTGGCCCGCAGGCTCTCGACCTCGGCGGTCTTCTCCGCGAGAGCCTTGGATTGCTCCGCCAGACGAGCTTGGTCGGCCTCCAGCTTCCGCTCCTTGGTCGCCAGCACATCTTCTTTCTTGACCAGCATGTCCTCACGCTTGTCGAGGCGGCGCTCAACCTGGCGCAGCTCGTTGCGAGTCTGTGCCGTTTCCTGCTCAAAGCGCTCCATGGCCTCGAGCACTTTCTTCTGGGCCTCGACATCCGCCGCCCGCAGGCGGTCGGCGGCACGCTGCTCGGCCTCGCGCAGAATGGCTTGAGCTTCGGCCTGGCGCGCCAGGTGCTCTTTGCGGTTAATCAGTCGAATGATGACCAGGGTGGCGGCCAGCGTGATGGCTGACGCCAGAAGCATCATCAATCCTGTCTCTGGCGACAGGGCAAGCACGAGTTGTGGAAACATTTCTCATCCGCCTTTTGACGAGTCTCAAAGGCGGGGCGAAACACAAACGCGCCCCACTCACGGGCGCGATGGCAGGCTCAACTTCTGCGGAACCTTGATCCAGCCCCTGATTGCAGCTCCTCAGGTCCCAGCGACTTGATCCATACGCCGAATGCGATGGGCGGGCAAGTGGGCGTAGCTCGGCCGGATAATCTGGAATGATGAATATGAAAGATGTCAGCCGGCCACGTTGTCATCGCCTGCATCTTGGCGCCGTCGAGCGACGGCCGCGTTCCGCGTAGGTTAACGTTCCGCAAACAAGTTCTTGCCCCCGCCGACCCAGCTCGCGCTGGTCGCCGGCACGGGGCGCGCAACCATCGACACCCAAAATACCTACTGCGCCTTGATTATAGTGTCGGCTGTTTGCAACGCCAGAGCGCTGCGCTGTACGATTCTTTGCGCGACGCCGACCGGCACTTGCCCAGATCGCGGCGGGTCGCCGATTTTAGGCAATCCGGTGTTGTGCGGCTTTGTGTTCGCCGACCGGAGGCGGCCAGGGCCTAACGTAGTCCAACAGAGGTGCCGCATGCCAAACGTACCAGTGGGTGGGGGTGCCGAGGGCCTGAATCGACGCGAGTTCCTTCAGACAGTGGCTGTCGCAGGGGCCGGACTGATGGTGACATTGCCCGGCTGGGCGCAGGAGGCTTCGACGCCAGCCGATGAGCTGGCGGTCGGGATCATCGGGGCCGGCAGCCAGGGCCGCGTACTGATAAACTTCTGCCTGAAGATCCCCGGGATCCGCTTCGTGGCGGTCTGTGACATTTGGCCGTACCACCAGCGCTATGCCGCCAACCTGCTCAAGAAGTATGACCAGCTCGTGAGCGTTTACGGCGACTATCGAGAGATGCTCGAGCGAGAGAAGCACCTGGACGCGGTCATTGTCGCCAGCCCCGACTGGGTTCACGCCGAACATACCAACGCCTGCCTGCGGGCCGGCAAGCACGTTTACTGCGAAAAGGAGATGGCCAATACGCTGGAAGCGGCTCGGTCGATGGTGGAAACCGCCCGGCAGACCGGCAAACTCCTCCAGATCGGCCACCAGCGGCGCAGCGCCCCGCGCTACTGGCACGCCCTGAAGATGATCGAAAATGACAAGATCCTGGGGCGCATCACGCAGGTGTACGGACAGTGGAACCGGGCGCGGCTGCTGGAGGTCGGCTGCCCACAGGGCCAAGAGCTGGATACCGACACCCTCAAACGTTACGGCTACGGGTCAATGGACGAGCTGCTGAACTGGCGTTGGTATCGCAAGTACTCCGGTGGGCCGATCGCGGACCTCGGCTCGCATCAGATCGACATATTCAACTGGTTCCTGCGAACGCCACCCAAGGCGGTCCTCGCCAGTGCCGGGTTGGACTATTACACGCAGCAGCCAGGCCGGGACTGGTACGACAACATTCTGACCATTTACGAGTGGCGCACCGCGAGCGGCCCGGTGCGCGGCACTTACCAGGTGCTGAATACGACGAGCTACGGCGGTTTCTACGAGCAGTTCATGGGTGACGAGGGAACGCTGGTCATCAGCGACGACGGCAAGACGGGGCTGATCTTCCGCGAAGTCCACGCCAAGCGACGCGAATGGGAGGACGAGGCCGCCAAAATCGAGAAGATGGGACGCGAGGCCATTGAGCTGAAGATCGGCGAAACCCTCACGCCAGAGGGCAAGAAAGACCCCGAGGGCCAACGGTTGGCAGTCGAGGCTCAGAAGGACACGCGCCAACTGCATCTGGAGAACTTCTTCGCGGCGATACGCCAAGGAACTCCATTAACTTGTCCAGCAGATGTAGCCTACGAAACCTGCGTGACGGTTCTACGGGCAAACGAAGCGGCGGCTAATGGTTGCAAGGTTGAATTCAAGCCGGAAGAGTTCAAGGCGTGAGCAAGCGGGACCGCGCGAACGCGGGGATAGGCGGCTGAAAGGAATGTCAGGACGTGGCGATGTCAGGGTGGGCCATCTCACAGCGGCGGGGCAATGCTGTGGTGGCCGCCCGAGGGCCGGGGGTGCCGTGCATCGACCCCACTGCTTGTTTCGTGGTCGATCGACCTGGCCCTGGCAAATGGCCGGTGCTACGTATGCGACCCCACCACCCCGGGCTGCGGAACTGACGTGCCTGCGGGCGGTTGTCGCGTCGCTCGTTATTCCACTTATTGCCCTAGCGCAACAGTCTGAATCTGTAGATCACCTGAAGACAGACTCCCGTTCGCCGTACGTCCACCGGATCACGCTCTACGACCACGACGGCAAGGCGATCCGGCCTACCGACGCGCCAGCGCTGCCGTACTCGCCGCGAGCCACGTGCGGTAAGTGTCACCCCTACGCCGAGATTCGCCGCGGCTGGCACTTCACTGCTGGCCGCCCGGCCCCGGCCGGATCCCTCGCCGGCGCTTCGGGCTCTGATCAGGGTGCAGGCCGCCCCGGTGAGCCGTGGTTCGTCATCGACGACGAGAATGGGTCAGTTGTCGCCATCTCCGCCCGCGGCTGGCCCGGCACGATCAAGCCAGCCGACGCCGGCCTGTCCGATTGGGACATGGTCAAACGCTTCGGCCGTCACATGCCCGGTGGCGGCTTCGGCGAACCGGTGGCATCTCCAAGCGCTCTCCCTCCTGGGAAGGGACTGCGGGAGGGTGGTAGCTCCGGCCCGCGTTGGTCTGTCTCCGGCCCGCTCGAAATCGACTGCATGGTATGTCATAGCGCTAACCAGCAGCACGATCCGGCCGAAATGGCCCGACAAATCGAGAAGGAGAACTTCCGCTGGGCCGCAACGGCAGCGCTGGGGTTAGGCGTCGTCCGTGGCGAAGCGCGCAAGGCGCCCGACGACTGGGACCCGTTCGCGCCTCCCGATCCGGATTTCCCCGAGCGGGCCGGCCCGACGCTTATCTACGACAAGACACGCTTCGACGCCGACGATCGCGTGCTATTCGACATCACCCGCCGCGTGCCCAACGAGCGCTGTTACTTCTGCCACACGACGCGCATCGTCGGCGCTGGTGCCCCAGAAGCCTGGCACACTGATCAGGACGTGCATATAGCCGCCGGCTTGCTGTGCGTCGATTGCCATCGGCACGGCATCGACCACGCGATGACGCGGGGCTACGAGGGCGAGTCGGAGCAGCCTGCGCGTGCGTCGCGCACCTGCCGCGGCTGCCACCTCGGCGCTGAGAACAGCCATGAGGTCACGACGGTCCTCGGCGGGCGCCTGCGTGCTCCGCACCCGCAACACGCGGGCCTGCCGCCGCTGCACCTGGAGAAACTAGCCTGTACCGCCTGCCACTCCGGACCGTGGCCGCAACAGCAGGTGTGGCGGATGCAGACCGCCATGGCACACGAGCTGGGCCTGCCGACACGCGAGCGGCGCCCCGACCTGCCTCCGCGGATCGTCGGTCCGGTCTTCGGGCGGCGCAGCGACGAGGAGCCCATTGCCGCCCATCGCCGGCTCGACGATGGCGACCCACAGCGGTCATACCGCTGGCCGCTGGCACACGATGTGCGACCCGCTGCCCAATCGCTGGGTGTTCGCGGCTGCGAAGACTGTCACTCGGTCCGCGGTTCGGTCTTCTTCGGTGCGATAACGAGCACCGGCGAAGGCCATATGTACGAACTGCACGGATACGACCCAACTCTGGCCCGCATCTGGGCACTGGGCTTCGAAGTGCGACCGGCATTCAGGTATTTCGGCGGCGCTTGTGTCGCGCTCATGGCGATAACAATACTGCGCGCCGCGTGCGGCGCCGCACCGTGGGTGCCGCCGGCTCGAATGGCAGCCTGGCGTCGGCTGCTGCTGGTCATGATGCTCGTTGGCGCGGCAGTCCAAGCCGTGACGGGCTTTGGCGGCGAATGGCTGCGCGCGGAAGTCTCCGGCTGGACGTTGCTGGTGCACCTGTTCGCGGCGCCGCTGTTCATCGTCGGGTTGACCGGCGTGGCGATGCTGTGCCCAGCGAGCGATGCGAAACCGACCGGCTGGCGCTGGCGCCAAGCGGCGGTGTGGAGCGTGATTCTGGCAGGTTTCGTCGTCGTGATAACGATGCTGGCGGCGATGCTGCCGTACTTCGGGTATGCTGCGCAGGAGACGCTGACGGAGGTGCACGGCGTGGCGGCCTATGTGCTGCTGGGGGCACTGGTTGCGTGGGCCGCCAGCGTCTGGTTGCGGTCGCGGGCGTAGGGGCTAGCGCCGCGCAGGCGGTGCGCCCCCGGATCTGGAGTATGTGCCTATGGTTCGTGTTCAGTCATTGGCCGCGTCTTCAGGCGCCGTCACCATGATGTTGGTGATCGGTCTAGCGGCGGCGGTGTGTGTGCGGGCTCAAACGCCGCCCACTACACAGACTACTGCGAACGATGCAAACGCCAAGCTGGTCCCGCTGGAGCTGAAGCTTCCGAAGCCGGCGTTCAAGGGCACGCCGACGAACACCCCGCCCGGAACGAACCTGGAACCTCCGCGCAAGGGCCCGCGGCCGCCACTGATGGTTCCACCCGGTTGTCAAAACGTGGCCGCCGGCAAGCCGGTGCGCAGCAGCGACCCCGAGCCGATCATCGGGAACTTGAAATGCGTGACGGATGGGGACAAAGAGGCGACCGAGGGCAGCTATGTCGAGCTGGGGCCTGGCAAGCAGTGGGTCCAAATCGACCTGAAGAAGCGATACGCCATTCACGCCGTCGTCGTGTGGCACTATCACATCACCGCCCGAGTGTATCACGACGTGGTGGTACAGGTGTCCGACGACCCGGACTTCGTCAAGGATGTCCGCACGGTGTTCAACAACGATCATGACAACTCCTCCGGCCTCGGGCTGGGCGATCACAAGGAGTACTGGGAAACGTTCGAAGGCAAACTGATCGACGCCGGCGGCGTGATAGGCCGCTACGTCCGCCTGTACAGCAGGGGCAGTACCGCCGACGATCAGAACCACTACACCGAGGTGGAGGTGTTTGGCCGGCCCGCAGAATGAGACGCACCGTTGTCTTCGTGGGGCTGCTCCTTGCGACGGGCTGTCTAGCCTTGGCGCTGCGGCTGCCGCGGTTGAACCTGCGGCCGATGCACGTCGATGAGGCCGTCCACGCTGTCAAGTTCGACACGCTCTGGCGGACCGGCCTCTACAAGTACGATCTGAACGAGTACCACGGACCGACGCTGTACTACGCGACGCTGCCGGCAGCGTCGCGTAGTACAGCGTCGGTCCGTGGTACTCGTTCAGATCGTACTTGTAGAGGCCGGTCCGCCAGAGCGTGTCGAACTTGACAGCGTGGACGGCCTCATCGACGTGCATCGGCCGCAGGTTCAACCGCGGCAGCCGCAGCGCCAAGGCTAGACAGCCCGTCGCAAGGAGCAGCCCCACGAAGACAACGGTGCGTCTCATTCTGCGGGCCGGCCAAACACCTCCACCTCGGTGTAGTGGTTCTGATCGTCGGCGGTACTGCCCCTGCTGTACAGGCGGACGTAGCGGCCTATCACGCCGCCGGCGTCGATCAGTTTGCCTTCGAACGTTTCCCAGTACTCCTTGTGATCGCCCAGCCCGAGGCCGGAGGAGTTGTCATGATCGTTGTTGAACACCGTGCGGACATCCTTGACGAAGTCCGGGTCGTCGGACACCTGTACCACCACGTCGTGATACACTCGGGCGGTGATGTGATAGTGCCACACGACGACGGCGTGAATGGCGTATCGCTTCTTCAGGTCGATTTGGACCCACTGCTTGCCAGGCCCCAGCTCGACATAGCTGCCCTCGGTCGCCTCTTTGTCCCCATCCGTCACGCATTTCAAGTTCCCGATGATCGGCTCGGGGTCGCTGCTGCGCACCGGCTTGCCGGCGGCCACGTTTTGACAACCGGGTGGAACCATCAGTGGCGGCCGCGGGCCCTTGCGCGGAGGTTCCAGGTTCGTTCCGGGCGGGGTGTTCGTCGGCGTGCCCTTGAACGCCGGCTTCGGAAGCTTCAGCTCCAGCGGGACCAGCTTGGCGTTTGCATCGTTCGCAGTAGTCTGTGTAGTGGGCGGCGTTTGAGCCCGCACACACACCGCCGCCGCTAGACCGATCACCAACATCATGGTGACGGCGCCTGAAGACGCGGCCAATGACTGAACACGAACCATAGGCACATACTCCAGATCCGGGGGCGCACCGCCTGCGCGGCGCTAGCCCCTACGCCCGCGACCGCAACCAGACGCTGGCGGCCCACGCAACCAGTGCCCCCAGCAGCACATAGGCCGCCACGCCGTGCACCTCCGTCAGCGTCTCCTGCGCAGCATACCCGAAGTACGGCAGCATCGCCGCCAGCATCGTTATCACGACGACGAAACCTGCCAGAATCACGCTCCACACCGCCGCTTGGCGCCAGCGCCAGCCGGTCGGTTTCGCATCGCTCGCTGGGCACAGCATCGCCACGCCGGTCAACCCGACGATGAACAGCGGCGCCGCGAACAGGTGCACCAGCAACGTCCAGCCGGAGACTTCCGCGCGCAGCCATTCGCCGCCAAAGCCCGTCACGGCTTGGACTGCCGCGCCAACGAGCATCATGACCAGCAGCAGCCGACGCCAGGCTGCCATTCGAGCCGGCGGCACCCACGGTGCGGCGCCGCACGCGGCGCGCAGTATTGTTATCGCCATGAGCGCGACACAAGCGCCGCCGAAATACCTGAATGCCGGTCGCACTTCGAAGCCCAGTGCCCAGATGCGGGCCAGAGTTGGGTCGTATCCGTGCAGTTCGTACATATGGCCTTCGCCGGTGCTCGTTATCGCACCGAAGAAGACCGAACCGCGGACCGAGTGACAGTCTTCGCAGCCGCGAACACCCAGCGATTGGGCAGCGGGTCGCACATCGTGTGCCAGCGGCCAGCGGTATGACCGCTGTGGGTCGCCATCGTCGAGCCGGCGATGGGCGGCAATGGGCTCCTCGTCGCTGCGCCGCCCGAAGACCGGACCGACGATCCGCGGAGGCAGGTCGGGGCGCCGCTCGCGTGTCGGCAGGCCCAGCTCGTGTGCCATGGCGGTCTGCATCCGCCACACCTGCTGTTGCGGCCACGGTCCGGAGTGGCAGGCGGTACAGGCTAGTTTCTCCAGGTGCAGCGGCGGCAGGCCCGCGTGTTGCGGGTGCGGAGCACGCAGGCGCCCGCCGAGGACCGTCGTGACCTCATGGCTGTTCTCAGCGCCGAGGTGGCAGCCGCGGCAGGTGCGCGACGCACGCGCAGGCTGCTCCGACTCGCCCTCGTAGCCCCGCGTCATCGCGTGGTCGATGCCGTGCCGATGGCAATCGACGCACAGCAAGCCGGCGGCTATATGCACGTCCTGATCAGTGTGCCAGGCTTCTGGGGCACCAGCGCCGACGATGCGCGTCGTGTGGCAGAAGTAACAGCGCTCGTTGGGCACGCGGCGGGTGATGTCGAATAGCACGCGATCGTCGGCGTCGAAGCGTGTCTTGTCGTAGATAAGCGTCGGGCCGGCCCGCTCGGGGAAATCCGGATCGGGAGGCGCGAACGGGTCCCAGTCGTCGGGCGCCTTGCGCGCTTCGCCACGGACGACGCCTAACCCCAGCGCTGCCGTTGCGGCCCAGCGGAAGTTCTCCTTCTCGATTTGTCGGGCCATTTCGGCCGGATCGTGCTGCTGGTTAGCGCTATGACATACCATGCAGTCGATTTCGAGCGGGCCGGAGACAGACCAACGCGGGCCGGAGCTACCACCCTCCCGCAGTCCCTTCCCAGGAGGGAGAGCGCTTGGAGATGCCACCGGTTCGCCGAAGCCGCCACCGGGCATGTGACGGCCGAAGCGTTTGACCATGTCCCAATCGGACAGGCCGGCGTCGGCTGGCTTGATCGTGCCGGGCCAGCCGCGGGCGGAGATGGCGACAACTGACCCATTCTCGTCGTCGATGACGAACCACGGCTCACCGGGGCGGCCTGCACCCTGATCAGAGCCCGAAGCGCCGGCGAGGGATCCGGCCGGGGCCGGGCGGCCAGCAGTGAAGTGCCAGCCGCGGCGAATCTCGGCGTAGGGGTGACACTTACCGCACGTGGCTCGCGGCGAGTACGGCAGCGCTGGCGCGTCGGTAGGCCGGATCGCCTTGCCGTCGTGGTCGTAGAGCGTGATCCGGTGGACGTACGGCGAACGGGAGTCTGTCTTCAGGTGATCTACAGATTCAGACTGTTGCGCTAGGGCAATAAGTGGAATAACGAGCGACGCGACAACCGCCCGCAGGCACGTCAGTTCCGCAGCCCGGGGTGGTGGGGTCGCATACGTAGCACCGGCCATTTGCCAGGGCCAGGTCGATCGACCACGAAACAAGCAGTGGGGTCGATGCACGGCACCCCCGGCCCTCGGGCGGCCACCACAGCATTGCCCCGCCGCTGTGAGATGGCCCACCCTGACATCGCCACGTCCTGACATTCCTTTCAGCCGCCTATCCCCGCGTTCGCGCGGTCCCGCTTGCTCACGCCTTGAACTCTTCCGGCTTGAATTCAACCTTGCAACCATTAGCCGCCGCTTCGTTTGCCCGTAGAACCGTCACGCAGGTTTCGTAGGCTACATCTGCTGGACAAGTTAATGGAGTTCCTTGGCGTATCGCCGCGAAGAAGTTCTCCAGATGCAGTTGGCGCGTGTCCTTCTGAGCCTCGACTGCCAACCGTTGGCCCTCGGGGTCTTTCTTGCCCTCTGGCGTGAGGGTTTCGCCGATCTTCAGCTCAATGGCCTCGCGTCCCATCTTCTCGATTTTGGCGGCCTCGTCCTCCCATTCGCGTCGCTTGGCGTGGACTTCGCGGAAGATCAGCCCCGTCTTGCCGTCGTCGCTGATGACCAGCGTTCCCTCGTCACCCATGAACTGCTCGTAGAAACCGCCGTAGCTCGTCGTATTCAGCACCTGGTAAGTGCCGCGCACCGGGCCGCTCGCGGTGCGCCACTCGTAAATGGTCAGAATGTTGTCGTACCAGTCCCGGCCTGGCTGCTGCGTGTAATAGTCCAACCCGGCACTGGCGAGGACCGCCTTGGGTGGCGTTCGCAGGAACCAGTTGAATATGTCGATCTGATGCGAGCCGAGGTCCGCGATCGGCCCACCGGAGTACTTGCGATACCAACGCCAGTTCAGCAGCTCGTCCATTGACCCGTAGCCGTAACGTTTGAGGGTGTCGGTATCCAGCTCTTGGCCCTGTGGGCAGCCGACCTCCAGCAGCCGCGCCCGGTTCCACTGTCCGTACACCTGCGTGATGCGCCCCAGGATCTTGTCATTTTCGATCATCTTCAGGGCGTGCCAGTAGCGCGGGGCGCTGCGCCGCTGGTGGCCGATCTGGAGGAGTTTGCCGGTCTGCCGGGCGGTTTCCACCATCGACCGAGCCGCTTCCAGCGTATTGGCCATCTCCTTTTCGCAGTAAACGTGCTTGCCGGCCCGCAGGCAGGCGTTGGTATGTTCGGCGTGAACCCAGTCGGGGCTGGCGACAATGACCGCGTCCAGGTGCTTCTCTCGCTCGAGCATCTCTCGATAGTCGCCGTAAACGCTCACGAGCTGGTCATACTTCTTGAGCAGGTTGGCGGCATAGCGCTGGTGGTACGGCCAAATGTCACAGACCGCCACGAAGCGGATCCCGGGGATCTTCAGGCAGAAGTTTATCAGTACGCGGCCCTGGCTGCCGGCCCCGATGATCCCGACCGCCAGCTCATCGGCTGGCGTCGAAGCCTCCTGCGCCCAGCCGGGCAATGTCACCATCAGTCCGGCCCCTGCGACAGCCACTGTCTGAAGGAACTCGCGTCGATTCAGGCCCTCGGCACCCCCACCCACTGGTACGTTTGGCATGCGGCACCTCTGTTGGACTACGTTAGGCCCTGGCCGCCTCCGGTCGGCGAACACAAAGCCGCACAACACCGGATTGCCTAAAATCGGCGACCCGCCGCGATCTGGGCAAGTGCCGGTCGGCGTCGCGCAAAGAATCGTACAGCGCAGCGCTCTGGCGTTGCAAACAGCCGACACTATAATCAAGGCGCAGTAGGTATTTTGGGTGTCGATGGTTGCGCGCCCCGTGCCGGCGACCAGCGCGAGCTGGGTCGGCGGGGGCAAGAACTTGTTTGCGGAACGTTAACCTACGCGGAACGCGGCCGTCGCTCGACGGCGCCAAGATGCAGGCGATGACAACGTGGCCGGCTGACATCTTTCATATTCATCATTCCAGATTATCCGGCCGAGCTACGCCCACTTGCCCGCCCATCGCATTCGGCGTATGGATCAAGTCGCTGGGACCTGAGGAGCTGCAATCAGGGGCTGGATCAAGGTTCCGCAGAAGTTGAGCCTGCCATCGCGCCCGTGAGTGGGGCGCGTTTGTGTTTCGCCCCGCCTTTGAGACTCGTCAAAAGGCGGATGAGAAATGTTTCCACAACTCGTGCTTGCCCTGTCGCCAGAGACAGGATTGATGATGCTTCTGGCGTCAGCCATCACGCTGGCCGCCACCCTGGTCATCATTCGACTGATTAACCGCAAAGAGCACCTGGCGCGCCAGGCCGAAGCTCAAGCCATTCTGCGCGAGGCCGAGCAGCGTGCCGCCGACCGCCTGCGGGCGGCGGATGTCGAGGCCCAGAAGAAAGTGCTCGAGGCCATGGAGCGCTTTGAGCAGGAAACGGCACAGACTCGCAACGAGCTGCGCCAGGTTGAGCGCCGCCTCGACAAGCGTGAGGACATGCTGGTCAAGAAAGAAGATGTGCTGGCGACCAAGGAGCGGAAGCTGGAGGCCGACCAAGCTCGTCTGGCGGAGCAATCCAAGGCTCTCGCGGAGAAGACCGCCGAGGTCGAGAGCCTGCGGGCCAAGCAGCGCGCCGAGTTGCTCCGGATTGCTCGGCTGACCCCCGATCAGGCCCGGGCATTGTGCCTCAAAGAAATCGAGCAGGAGGTGGAGCGCGAGGCCGGCCAGATTGTTGAGCGCACCTTAACGCAGGCCCAGGAGAATGCCCGCGAGAAAGCGCGCTACATCGTCATTTCGGCTATCCAGCGCTATGCCGCCGAGCACACTTGCGAGTCCACTGTCGATACGGTCGACGTTCCCTCCGACGAGATGAAGGGGCGGGTTATCGGACGCGAAGGTCGAAACATCCGTGCCTTCGAGAAGGCCACCGGTGCCACCGTCATCGTCGATGACACCCCGGGTATCGTCCAAGTCTCCATGTTCGATCCCGTCCGTCGGGAAATTGCCCGCCTGGCCCTGGATCGCCTGATCCGCGACGGCCGCATCCATCCCACCCGCATTGAGGAGGTCGTCGCTCAGGTCACCAAAGAAGTTGAACAGCGTATTTCTGAAGCCGGACGCGAAGCCGCAGCCAGCGCTAACGTCAACGGCGTCAACAAGAAAGTGTTGGACGTCCTTGGGCGGTTGCATTTCCGCACCAGCTATGGGCAGAATGTTCTTCGACACAGCATCGAAGTGGCCCACTTATGTGGCCTGATGGCCGACGAGCTCGGGCTGGATGGGGCGTTGGCCAGGCGCTGCGGACTGCTGCACGATATTGGCAAGGCCCTGGGACATGAGGCCGAGGGCAGTCATACGAAGGTGGGATATGAGTTCGCTCGACGGTTCAATGAACCGCCGGCGGTGCTTAACGCTATCATCGGGCACCACGGAGATGTTGCCGCCACGCACCCCTACACGCCGCTAGTTGCCGCCGCCGACGCGATCAGTGCTGCTCGTCCGGGCAGCCGGCGCGAGTCTATCGAGCGCTACATCAAGCGGTTACAGGAATTGGAGGCCATCGCCACTTCGTTCGAAGGTGTTCGCCAGGCGTACGCAATCGAGGCTGGCCGCGAGGTGCGCGTAATTGTCGACGCTGAGCGGATCGAAGATCGTTCGGCCCTGAAACTAGCCCGCGACATCGCGCACAAGATCGAGGAGGAGGTAGCGGCTTTTCCGGGTGAGATCAAAGTCACCGTGTTGCGGGAAGTCCGGGCCACCGAGTTTGCCATCAGCGGACGCGGTCGCGGTAACGGCGACCGGACGATGTTCGACTTCTCCGAGCCGGATGAGCATGAGAACCAGGTCGAGCCGCCGCCGGATGACGCGCAGTGAGCTGGCGGCGTGCCTCTCGGCGGTGCAGACAGCGGTGACCTCGATGGGACCTGCTGCACTACGACGGCAGGGGATGGGTGGAGCGTATCGGCCATTGCCGCGTAGGTCGTCAGCAGATAGAATGCTTGCGAGACGGTGTTCGGAAGCGAGCGGAGGGGGAGGGATGCATCTGAGGAGAGGCTTCCCAGTCAGTTAAGCAGCGACCTGAGTGGCCGCGCACAATAAGTCGGCGGAGGGCTGCCTGCCGTGCGACAGGAGCCCATCCGCCGCGGGTCGCACCACCACAAGGGGAGCCAGGTGGTGCAACACTGGGCGAGGACCGTCACTCGAGGTTCTCGCCCTTCTTGAACTTAGAACCGCGCGGGCAGATCTCGTCCGGAACGACGGGCTGCTCCGCCGTTGCTCCGCAAAACTGTAGGACCGGCGAATGGCAATTGTCCAGCGTGAGCCTGCTCGGCTCACAAGATGCGACACAGGGGCGGTTCTGATAAACCATCGCGGCCGCTAGCGACCCTTAAGTCGTTCAAGTCTGAGGGTGGCTAGACTCTGTAAGCTGCCGGCCTTTCACTAAGAGACGGACAACGCTGGTCGTGCTCTCGCCGGGTACGCGCACCGCCTGTTTCAGTAAGCGTCCGAGCGGTCCGGTATCGACCTTGCTAGTTAGACGCCCGATACTCGTTACAGGGTGGTCGGCTCGTGCAGCGTAGTCGCCTCGGCCGCCCCGGAGGATCGCTGTGGGTACGCTAAGTTCCGGTGTAGGCTTGATTTCCGGTCTCGACTACAAGGCGCTGGTCGACCAGCTCATTGCTGTGGAGTCCGGCCCGCGCAATAAGCTGTTGGAGCGAGTAGGCGAAATCGACGCGCAAAGAACTGCCTATCTGAACATCGCTGCGCGGATCACTGCCTTGCTCTCGCGCATCGAAGTCCTCAAGCGACCAACGTCGTTTCAGGCAGCCACGGCCACCTCCTCGGCGGCCGACGTGCTGTCGGCCACTGCCGGCAGCGGCGCCCAGCCCGGCTCCTACACCTTCGTCGTGCGCGGATTGGCCGCCACTCACCAACTGGTTAGTCGTGGCTTTGCGAACAGCTCTGCTCCACTAGCCCCTGGCACGCTGACCATCGAGTCAGCCGCCGCCCGCGTCAACAGCGCTACTCGCCTGGAGGAATTGAACGGCCAGGCGGGGGTGCGGCGGGGGTCATTCGAGATCATCAACAAAGCCGGACAAAAAGCGACCATCAACATCATCGACAGCCTGACGGTCGGCGAGGTGATCGAGAAGATCAACGCTGCCGGCATAAGCGTGTCTGCCAGCATTCGGGGCGACAGTCTGGTTCTCACCGACAACTCGGGCGGAGCGGGCACTCTGCGAGTACAGGACGTGGGCGGTGGGCAGGCGGCCGCCGACCTGGGCTTCGGCAGCGGCCACGGCCAGAGCGCAGGAATCGAGCTAGTCGGTCGGCGCGTCATCTACCTGAGCACGAACTCGCTGGTCAAGGCGCTCAACGACGGCGTGGGTATCCGTGCGGCCCGCGCCGGAGGCGATTTCTCCATAGAAGCTGATGGCAAACTCATCACTGTCGACCTGAGCGACACGCTCACTCACAGCACGCGCTTGCAGCGTCTGAACCACGGGCAGGGCGTGCGGCTTGGACAGGTCAAGATAACCTCCCGCGACGGCAGCAGCACGGTCGTCGATCTGAGCGGCGCCCAGAACATCAATGACGTGAAGCAGACGCTGGAAGCCGCCTTCGGCGGCGGGCGCATCATCGTCGTGCTCAGCGGCAGTCGCCTGATCATCAGCGATAAGACTGACATCAGCAAGCTCGAACCGGGACAGAAGCGCGACTTCGCCATTGAGGATGTCAGCGGCTACGCGGCGCTCGACCTCGGGATCGCTGGCTCTTCGTCCGACGGGAAGATCAGTGGTCGCAACGTGCTGCACATGGAGACCATCGGCGACATTATCAGCGCGATCAACTATGCGCCGGAGAACGTCGCCCCCGACAAGCAGCCAATCGTCAGCGCCGCGGTCACTCCGGAGGGCTACGGCCTGCAACTCAGCACGCGTTGGGGCAAGATGGTCATCAAGGCCGGCAGCAATTCGTCGGCCCTGTTCGATCTGGGATTGCAAGAGGGCACGTACTACGACCTGGGTGGTGGAGCCGTGGCCAGCGGTACCCGGATCATTGGCGGACTCGATACCGTGTTGCTGAAGACGCTGAACGGGGGCGCCGGCTTCGCGGGCAGCACCCTACGCATCGAGGCCAACGGCGGGGTGGTCACGCTGGATGTGAGCGCGGTGCGCACCTTGCGCGAACTGATCGAACTGATCAACGCGGCCTCGGTGGGTGGCCAGCCGCTCGGGGTTGAGGCCGGCTACGACGCCACCGGCACGAAGCTGGTGATACGCAACACGCAGGGGGCGTCGGTCATCCGCATCAGTGGCGATTTCGCGGAGTCGCTGGGCCTGGCCCAAACGGCCAGCACAATCACCAGCAACAATCTGCAACGCCGGTACATTTCCGAGACGACCCGGCTGGCTGACCTGAATGCCGGTCGCGGCATCGCACGGGGCAAGTTCAAGATCACGGCCGCCAACGGGGCCTTTGGCATCGTGGATCTCAGCGGTTCGGGCATTACGACGGTTCGCGATGTGATCACTGCCATCAATGATCTCAACATCGGGGTAACTGCCTCCATCAACAGCACTGGGGACGGGCTGTTGCTGTCTGACACCACTGGCGGCGCCGGCACGTTGCGGGTGGAAGAGGAGGGCGGGACCACGGCTCGCGACCTGAACTTGCTGCGCAGCGCGGTGGACGGGAAGATCGACGGGTCTTACGAGTTCCGTCTAGCGGTGGGGGGGAGCGAGACGCTGGAAAGTCTGGCTGCGCGGATCGGCAAGGAGACGACTTTGGCCAGTGCCAGCGTGCTGAACGACGGTACCGCGTTCGCGCCCTACCGTCTCAGCATCGTGGCCCTGGTCAGTGGGGCACGAGGCGAACTGTTGATCGACGACGGTGGAACCGGCTTGGGTATCACCACGCTGGGAGCCCCACGGGACGCGCGAGTGCTGCTCAGCGGGGATAACCAGAGCGGCATGCTGCTGACCAGCTCCACCAATACGTTCGAGAACATCGTCGGCAGGCTGACGTTGAACGCCAACGCGGTGAGTGACAAGCCGGTGACCGTCAAGGTGGACCGCGATCTGAAGACCCTCATCTCGACCATGAAAGGGCTGGTGGACGACTTCAACGCGGCGATGGATCAGATCCGCGAAGCCGGGAAGTTCGACGCCGAAACACAAGTCGCCGCGGTCTTGCAGGGTGAGGGCACGCTACGAACCGTGGAGTCGCGTCTGTATCGGATGTTCACCGGAACGATTCGTGTGGGAGCGCGTTTTCAGCGTTTGAGCGACCTGGGCATCCGGGCCGACAGCAACAATCATTTGCGCTTCGACGAAGACAAGTTCCGTCAGGCATTTGCCGCCGACCCGCAGGCCGTGCTCAGTTTCTTTGCTGACGAGAACAACGGTGTTGCCGCCGACCTGAAGAAGCAGGTCGAGGATATCGCCGGCAGCGGCGGGATCATCGAGAAGCGCACTACCACCCTGGCGGACCGCAAGGAGATGCTTCAGGAGCGGGTAGGGGCGCTCAACGAGCGGTTGGAGCGCAAGCGGACGCGCTTGTTGCGCCAGTTTCAGGCCCTGGAGACGGTGCTGTCACAGATGCAGTCGCAACAAGCCACCTTAAGCAACCTGGCAAACTGGGCTCAAAGTGGTTTGAGATACAACTCCAGTGCCTACAGATAATGATAGCGGCGGCCAGCGGGGCTTGATGTGCGTGCTAACTGACACCCGTCGGGCGACCGATACTAGCGGTATGAGCCAGCCGGCCAATCCGTCGCAAGAGTATCTCCGGAATGCCATCCTGACCGCCACCCCGGAGCAGCTTCATCTGATGCTCTACGATGGAGCGATCCGCTTCGCCCTGAAGGGACAGGAGGCCATACGGGCCAAGGACCGCGAGGCGGCTTTCAACGCCCTGGAGCGCGCGCAGCGCATCGTGCTTGAGCTGGCCGCCGGTTTGCGCCGCGAGATCAATCCCGAACTCGTCGATCGCATGGGGGCCTTGTACAGCTTCATTTATCGGCGGTTGGTGGACGCCAACGTCAATCAGGACGAGCAGGCCCTGGAGGAAGCGCTGCGTATTCTGCGCTATCAGCGTGAGACGTGGGTGCTCGTGATGGAGAAGCTGAAGAAGGAACTACCCGGTGGCACGCCGCCGCGCCCCGCCGCCGCGCCTGTCGCCGAACCGCCCGACGAGCACTCCTCCTTCGTGGCCGAAGGGTAGCCGGCTCCGTCTCGAATACCGCGTTGCTCCGCGCCGTCGGGAGGGGCTGGCAGTTGCTCGTCAGGGTACTGGTGGAGTCGGAATCCCCAACAGTTCCATCTCAAAGACCAACGTGGCGTTGGCGGGTATCCCGCTGCCCGGTGGGGGCTTGGCGCCATAAGCCAGGTCCGGTGGTACGATCAAGGTGGCCTTGCTGCCGACCTTCATCAGCACCAGTGCTTCCTGCCAACCCGGAATCAACCTCTTGAGCGGTGACACCAGCGGCTTACCGCTGTCGTGCGAACTTTGCAGCTTGCGGCCATCCGGCAGCATCAGGGCGTAATGGGCCTCGATCGTGTCATTGAGCGTCGGCTGCCCCCCGGTGCCCTCTTCGGAGATCAGATACAGCAGGCCAGAGGAGGTGCGGGTGAACTTCTTGCCCGTCTGGCGCTCGATCCGCTCGATTGTCTCCTGAAGCTGCTTTTCGACTGTGGCGCGAGCGGCCGCCGCCGATTGTTCGGCCTCGGTCGCGGCCTGCTGGGCCGCCTGGCGTGCCTCGTCAGCCGACAAACGCCGGGCGTTTTTGATGATCACCGGCTCGATCGGCACGACCTGCCCCATGGGCAAACGCGGGTCCGTCTTCACCGGCGTGGTGCGGATCTTGTCCACCGTGTCCAGGCCGCTGATGACGCGGCCGAAAACGGCGTAGCCGGCGCCGTCGCGCGGCTGATCCAGGAACGGGTTGTCGACGACGTTAATGAAGAACTGGGCGGTGGCCGAGTCGGCCTGCCCACCGAGTCGCGCCATGGCGATACTGCCGCGTGTGTTCTTCAGTCCGTTGCGCCACTCGTTCTTGATAGGTGCTCGCAGCCCTTCGGACTTTTCCCGCAGGTCCGGAGTGTAGCCTCCGCCCTGGATCATGAAATTGTGGATCACGCGGTGGAAGATCGTGCCATTGTAGAAACCGGCCTCTACATAATCGACGAAATTCTGCACAGTGACGGGGGCACGCTCGGCATCCAGATCGAGCACGATGTCGCCCAAGGAGGTTTCCAGTTTGACGTACACATGCTTCTCCTTGTCAACGGCCGGTTGTGTAGAGGTCGTCGTGGTGTGCGGTTCCGGACCCGGCTGAGCAGCCAAAGGCAGCGTGGCCGCGAGTGCTACTAGCAGACTACTGCGACTGAACATGGAATCGAGTCTCCTTGCAATCGGCGGTTACGCGGGTATCGTCGCCGCCGGCGACTAGGCAAAGTGTAACCGCTGAGCGCGGCGCGGTCGAGGTGGGCGTTTGTGGCGGTTCGCGCCGGCGGGGACTGGCGTTGGCGGGCGGCGCGTGTTGCCCGGGCCATTCTAGCCACTCCAACTGCCAACAGCTGTCCCGAGGAGAGGGCCCGTCAAGTGGCAACCAATGACAACCAGAGCGCGATCAACCATGTTCGGCGGTCATCGTCCAGGTTCGCTTGGCTGAATCGCACCGTGCTTGGCATCGGGTTCGCTTCATTGTTCAGCGATGCCAGTCACGAAACCGTCACTAGCCTGCTACCGGCCTTCTTAGCCACGCTCGGCGCCGGCGCGGGCGTTTTGGGAACCATCGAGGGCTTGGCTGATGGGCTGTCCACGTTGGCGAAGCTCTACGGCGGATGGCTGGCTGACCGGCTGCGCAGCCGCAAGACCATTGCTGCCGGCGGTTACGCTTGCATGGCACTCTCACCTTTGCTTATCGCTGCGGCGGGTCACTGGGCCGTCGTGCTCGGCGGACGCGTGCTAGCGTGGATCTCGCGCGGCATCCGCACGCCGGCGCGCAAGGCGCTCCTGGCCGACGCGGTCACACCAGCGACCTACGGGCGAGCTTTCGGCTTCGAGCGCGCCATGGATACCAGCGGGGCGATCATTGCACCGCTGCTGATTCTGGCCCTCCTGCATACCGGCTGGTCGCAGCGGACGTTGATCCTTTGCTCGGCGGCACCGGCACTTCTGGCGGTACTGGCCATTCTGTTCCTGGTGCGCGAGCGCCGTGACCGACAGCCAATTTCCACACCTCTATGGCGGAGCTTTCGAGGGTTGGGCGGCGGTTACACCCGGTTCCTGGCGGCAGTTGGCCTCTTCGGGTTGGGAGATTTCGCCGACACGTTCTACATCATGTACGCGGTGACGGTCCTGACACCGCAGGTTGGAACCCATCAGGCCGCCACACTTTCGGTGGCGTATTACACGCTGCATAACACGCTCTACGCGGCTTGGTCTTACGGCGGAGGCTGGTTGGCTGACCGCGTGAACCGTCGGCTGTTGCTGGCCGCAGGGTATGCGGCGGCGGCGCTGGCGGCAGCGTGCATGCTCTGCGGCGTGGAGGGCTACGCCGGGCTGGCCCTGCTGTTCGCGTTGGGTGGCATGGGCGTCGGGATTTACGAGGCGGTTGAAGACACGATCGCAGCCGAGATGTTGCCCCGCGAAATCCGCGGCAGCGGGTTCGGTGCTTTAGCTGTCGTCACTGGCCTGGGGGACCTGATCAGCAGCCTGCTATTCGGATGGGTGTGGGCGGCTGCGGGAGTGGCGGCTGCATCACTTTGTGCCCTGGTGCCCATGTGTGTCGGCATAGCTTTCGTCCTGTACCTGGCTGCTGGTGCGCCGCGCCAGATTCGGGATGAAGAGCGCGGCGGCCCCGGCGAGAGCGTATGAGCCGGCCGCCAGCAGCACGACGGCCGTATAGCCGATGGTCATCGCCGATAGTACCGCCGCCGAGGTGGCGATTACGGATGCGGCACCGTTGATGCCCCAGGCCCACGGCACCAGGTGCGTGTTGCTCCGATCGAGGCACGTCAGTCCGAGCGGCATGGGCATGCCCATCAGGAACGCAGCCCCGGCCCCTCCCAGTACCAGAACCCACGTCTCGGCACGGCCCCCGGCCCAGTACAGCACTGCACTCAGACTGGCCGCCAGAATGGCAACTGACAGTGGGGCGACCCAGAGACGCCCGCCGACCAGGCGGCGTGCGGCCAGGCTTCCGGCACCGCTCAACAGTAGCACCCCTCCGATGACCACCGCGCTGGCCATGACCGCGTCACCCAGATGACGAGTGGCCCGGCTGATGAACGCCATTTCCAGGCCCATGAATCCCAGTCCGATGCCGCCAAAATACGCGCCGCTGAACAAGACCCAGCTCCAGGAGCGCGCCGGACGGGCGCGTGGGCGCATGCTCACCATTAGAGGTAGCAAAATGAAAAGTACTGCCGCCAGACCACTGATGAGCAGCGACGTGTACAGGAAAAGCCGACCGATCTCAACCCGCGTGAGCCACAAATCTGCGTATGCACGGCGCAGGGTGGCCACGGCCGCTGGTTTGTAAAAATCCCAGAAAAACGGTCGGTCATCGCGCGCCGGACGGATATTCCACAAATAGTCATTGTAGAACGTACGGCGCCGCGGCGAGAAGATTTCGCGAGCGGCATAGTGCAGCCAATCGCTGGAAGCACCCGGCGGGCCATCGAGAGCGTCGGGGCGGTTGACCTCATCGGGCGCCAGGCCGTCGTACCACACTGGGGTCAGATGCAGCTCTTCTTGCGCGGCCCGCAGACATTGTCGCCGGTGGTCGTCGAGCGGCATCTTCAGCGCCAGCGTGCAGGCGCCGAGGTAGTCGCGCATCTGGACGATGTGTCGCTCAGGGCGATCGACTCCCAGGTACTCCAGCGCTTCGACGAGGGTAGCCAGCAGGCGGATGTTGTCGCGCGGCGGCGACTGGATGCCGCGCGAAATTGCCAGTACACCGTCGCTGCTCAAGAGGCGTAGCGCTGCTGCGCAGCCCTCCACAGTGGCGAGGTGGTCCTCGGCCAATCCGCGTAACCCGGCGTTGCCGACGGCCATCCCTTCCAGGGCCACCACCTGCACGAGGTCATACATGGCAGGCGCGGCGCGCGCGACGTAGCGCCGCCAGTCAGTCGTATGTATTTCGACCGTCGCGTCGGCCAGCATGGCAGGCGCGAACTGACGCCACAGTGCCACCACTGCGGCGTTCGGTTGTACTAAGTCGATACGCACGGCGCCTTGTCTCCGGGCCAGCCAGATGTTGGCTCCGCCGCCTTCACCCAACAGCAGCACGCGCGGGCGCGGCGGCAGCAGGCGATAGGGTAGCGCCAGCAGCGTGTCATCCAGGACGCTCGCTTGTTCAACGCGCTCGATGCGTAGCACAGAGGCCGCCAGATCGCCGTTGATCAGCAAGCTGTACATCGCCGGTGGTCGGCGCTTGAGCGACAGGAAAGGCAGATCGTGAAAGCGGTCGCCTTCGTAGAGTTCGACGTATCCGTGCGGGTCGGCCCGGGCCGCCACCCGCCGGGCCGCCGCTTGTGCCGCCAGCCGCTGCACATAGGCTGCATATTTGTGTTCGTCGTAGCGCGGCGGCAGCGGCCAGCTTAGTTCAGCGCTGAACGTCAGACCCACCATCAGTATGCCCAAGATCAATCGTCGGCGAGCAGATGGCGCGGGCAACAGCATGCCAGCAAGCACCACCAGGGCCACGGGTGGCCAAGCGGTCTGCTCCAGCGGTGCACGGGAGAGCAGCCAGATGGCTGCCACTGCTCCGCCAGCGCTACCGGCGAGATTGGTGGCGTAGGTAGTTCCCATGTGGCGGCCAGCGGTCATCAGGGCTGCCCCCAGCACGGCGCCACCCAGAAGAAACGGCACGAACGCAGTCAGCCAGTAAAGCGACCACCAGCCGACCTGGCTGTACAGGTCGGCCGGGATGAAGCGGGCCGTGATTGGAATCAACGTGGCCAGGCGCGGCATGACCAGCAGCGCCCAGGCTAAGCAGAACGTCAGCGCGCTGGTAACGATAGCTGGCCGGCGGCGCACGCGATCTTGCAATATGGCCAGCATCGTTCCGCTGGCGCCGAAACCCAGCAATGCCAAACTGATCACCAAGAACCCGAAGTGGTGCCAGCGTTCGACTATAAGGCGGCGCATCAGGACCACTTCGTAAGCGATCAGCGCCGCCGCCAGCAGTCCGACCGCCGCGGCTACACGATAGCTTCGGATCGGCGACTGGTTGGACGCAGCGGCATCCGGGTTCATCGCTGCTCGATCTTGCCGGTCATCGGGACGAAACGGACCGGCAACACATTGCGGCTGCGGCGTGAGCCGTCGGCCTGTTTGGAAAGGACCAGCAGGCGCTGGGTCTCGAACACCCCGCCGATAGGGATGACCATGCGTCCCCCTGGCTTAAGCTGATCCCAGAGCGGTGGCGGCACGTGTCCGGCGGCGCAGGTAACGATGATACCATCGAACGGCCCGGCCTCCGGCCAGCCGTCGTATCCGTCACCGGTGCGCGTTTGCACCGTGGTATACCCTAGCCGCCGCAGACGCTCTGCCGCTTCACGCTGAAGCGCCTCGATGATCTCGATCGAGTAGACGTAGGGAGTCAGCTCCGCCAGGACCGCGGCTTGATAGCCGGAACCCGTGCCGATCTCCAGGACTCGATCACCGGGGCGGATTTCCAGCAGCGCGGTCATCAATGCCACGATGTACGGTTGAGAAATAGTCTGACCATAGCCGATTGGCAGGGGGGTGTCGTCATACGCGTTGGCCTGACGACTGGCTGGCACGAACTCATGGCGTGGGACGGCCCTTAGAGCCGCCAACACAGCTTGGTCCTTGATCGCATCGCGGAACAGAGCGTCAGCGGCGATCTGCGTGTCCACCATGCGGTCGCGCTCGCGTTGGCGCTCGCGGAACCGCGGCCGTGGCCAAGTCAACCGGCCGCTGTCGTCCCGCTCGATACCCTCGGACGCCGCAACTGACGCGCTGGCTGGCTGCGTCGGCGGAGCCAGGCCGTTATTGGAAGGTGTCTGCGGCGTCCCCAGCAGCCATGGCAACAGCAGCCACAAAGCGATCAAGATCAATGCTGACGTTAAGAGCGGGCGCCACGGCAGCACCAGATCGCGACGCCGGAATCGCTGCCCAGTCGTTGATGCCGACGGCACATCAGCGGTTGGCCGGTGACCAAGAGGTGGTGGGTCAGTCATCGTTGCAGCTCCTGACCGCGCCGTTGATATTCTATGGTCTGCGCTGCCGGTGCTGCACGCTGGGGTGATTGGTCGGAGCGGCGGTCGCCCGCGCCTGGGGCAACTGTTGCCGCAAGGCCGGCACCTCTTGGGTGCGCGGGCGGCGCGGGTACATAATGGCCGCGGGCTTGTGCGTGCTTCCCCGGCGGGCGGGGACCGTTCAAGCGCCAGGAGCTACAACATGTGGATAGCGGTACATTCCGAAGCAACTCGCGAGCAGCGGACGCGAGTGACCATCGGCAGCATGGCTCGCGAAAGGCGTTACGCCCTCATGCTGCTCGGCGGTCTGGCGATCGGCCTGAGCGGTCGCATGGCGCAGGCCGCTCCGGGCGACGTGCAGCGCGAATTACCGGCGCCATGCCAGTACCCGGCCGGTCTGGCGACCGACGGCAGGCGGTTGTTCGTAGTTGACTGGCGGACGGCGGAGATCTGGCAGGTGGCAGTCGCAGACGGTCGCGCAGAGCGGTTGCTGGCTGCCCCGACGCTGCGCCCGTACGGATTGGCGTGCGCAGGGGACGTGCTATATGTATCCGATGATCACTCCGGTCGGGTGTATGCGCTACGTGCCACCGACGGCCGGGTGCTGAGTACGTTCGAGGCCCCCGGACCGCAGCCAGTCGGATTGGCAGCCACCAGCGACACCCTGTTCCTGTTGGAGGGGCGAAGTGGGCGAATTTACAAGGTGCTGCCGGAGGACGGCACGATTCTGCGCGATTTTCCCGCCCCGACACCGACTTCCGCCGGTCTGGCCTGGGATGGCAAGTACCTGTGGGTGTCCGATCGCGTGAAGGACGAGATTTACCTGATCGAGCCGAATGACGGGCTGGTTCTGGGCATTCTGGCCGCGCCCGGCCCCTACCCGGCTGGGCTGGCGTGGGTGGACGGTGGTCTGTGGAACGTGGATTTCCAGAAACGCCGGCTGTACCAGCTTGCAATCACCGATGGCGCGAAATACCAGTTGCGCGAGCCCCGCCGGGCGCGGGTCGAATACCTTTGGACTTTGTACAACTACGGACCGGGCGAGTTGCTCGATCTGACGGTGCATCTGGCGTTGCCGGCTGAGTTGCCGGCGCAGCGGCTGCTGTCGGAGATTCGGTTTTCCGACCAGCCGGCTGAGATCGTGACCGATCGCTACGGACAGCGCTGCGCGATCTATCGTTTGGAGCGTGTTCCAGCCGGCAGCCGCTTGCAACGCAGCTATCAAGTGGACGCGGAAGTATCCGCTATCCGGTTCCTGATTTTTCCGGAGCAGACCGGTACACTGGCTGACATACCAGAGGACATTCGACGTACTTATACCGCTGACGGGGCGCGCTACCGCGTCGATTCGCCGTTTATTCGCCGGACAGTGGAGGAGGTGGTGGGCGACGAGAAGAACTGCTACTGGATTGCGCGCAAGCTCTACAACTACGTCATTGGCCGGCTGGAATATGAGATGGTTGGGGGGTGGGATGTACCGGAAGTGGTGCTGAAGCGCGGGACCGGATCGTGCTCGGAGTACACCTTCGCCTTTATCGCCCTGTGCCGTGCGGCTGGCCTGCCGGCGCGCTATCAGGGCAGTGTCGTGGTGCGCGGCGACGATGCCAGCATTGATGAAGCGCACCACCGTTGGGCCGAGGTGTACCTACCCAACTACGGGTGGGTGCCGGTGGATGCCAATCGCGGCGATGCCAAGCTGCCGGCTGACCAGGCGCGGGGTTTCGGCGAATTGTCGAATCGCTTCCTCGTCACCACGCAGGGTGGTGGTGGTTCGGAATACCTGGGTTGGAACTACAACGCGCTGACACGCTATCAGGCCAGCGGTTACTGCAAGGTGGACGAGGAGAGCTACGGGTTCTGGGAGCCGTTGGAAGCGGAGAAGAATCAGCCGCCTTCGGCCCCGACCGACCTGCGCCCGGGGTGCCAGCCGTGACGGCCACATAATGAGAGCCCGCGGTGACGATGTACGTCACCGCGGGTGCGTTATCAGCAGTTTATCCTTGGTGGCTGACGCGTTGCGCTACTAATCCGGCGCCATCGTGTCCCGGCACCAAACGGTCGCCACCGCGCCGATCAGGCCTTGGCGTCAGCGTAACGCACAGGCTTGCCGGTGCGGGTGAACCGGCGCAGCGCCTACGGACACGGGATCGGCAACTGGCTTCCGCTGAGCAGTCTCACGAATGGATTTATGTCGTCGAAACCAACTACTCCGCTGGCATTGATGTCGCCATTACCATCCGGACAATTCGGGTAGAGGGAGAAATAGCCGGCCGGGTTTGACAGTCGCAACACGAACGGGTTGATGTCGCCGAAGTCGATCTTCCCGTCACAATTCAGGTCGCCCCGACAGATGACCGGTCCGCTGTCGTCGGCGCCGATGTATAGCAGCACCGAGTACGGCTCGTCGGGACCACCGACGGTCGGGTTGAAGACGCCATCATTGTCGGCGTCATAGACAATGCTGGCTGCCAACACCAGACCGCCGAGCGTGCGTGGGTCGGAGTTGCTCAACTGACCGATGTTCATGTTGTTGAACCCGGTCTGCATGACGTTGCCGCTGAAGAACGACCCGGAAGACAAGCCGCTCGCGTAGGCCAGGGTGAGGTAGGTAATCTTGTAGTCGGTGTCCGAGTTCAACCCGCGCAGAACGCTGCCGTAGGACGCACTGGCAGCGCCAGACTCCAGGAGTAGCTCCAGCTCGTAACTGAATGTCGCCGGGTCGTAGACTGCCCGCACAAGACAGTATGGGAAGTAGTTCGGACTGCCGAAGATCTCGCATACCGCGATGAAATACAGGTTGCCGGCCGCATCCATGGCCGGGGCCGAAATCGACGGACCGACATAATTGCCTCCCGACAAGCGCCGTGCCAGCTTGCCGATAGGAGTTCCACCGGGCCCGTCCAAGATGGGCGTACACTCTTCGATCGTGGCCTTGGCGGCGATAGTCCACTCGGCATTATTGGGGTTGGGGTCCGAACAATTGAACCGCGCGACCAAGATCATGTTCTCTTCGTCGGTGGCCGTGCCATCCTTGTACCAGGTGGCGGCTGCCAGGCCGCGACCGTACTTGTCTTGGCCGATGGCCACCAACCCGTTGCCGCCGTTGAAAGCGTGGGTGCCGTGGTAACCGTCGAATGCTCCACCGGGCAAGCCGAGCGCATAGGTGGGATCGAGAGCGATAGGCGAGCCGGGGCCGATCACCACGCTGCCGTCGGCTGCTACGCGCCACAGGTTGATGATCCGGGTCTTGTTATTGACGTCCTGCCCTAACATGCCGGCGGTCCCGACGCTGTCGCCGCAGGTCAACAGGCTGGAAAAGCTGACGCAACCGCGGTGGTTGATGCTGGCCGGTGGGCGATGGGCCGGTGTTCGCACCACCGCGGGATTGGGGCAGCCGGCGAATTCATATACATAGTTGGCGCTGAAATCGGCGCCCAGCACGCGTGGTCCCCCGAGCTGCTGCGGAAGAATCGTAGGGCAGCTATGGGTATCGTTGTATGCGGTACAGGCGAAGCAGTTCATCACCCAGCAGGTGGCCGGGAAGGGATCCATCTTGGTGCCTAGAGCATCCAGCAGGTTGTAGCCATTCGGGTTGCGACTGGGCAAATGCACGCGGAAGTAATGCTCGCCGACCAGCGGGTTCGCCCCGTTGGCGCGATAGTCGTCGGCCCGGAAGTGAACGTTGCCGTGGGCGTCCACCGCGCCGAAGCCAAATGCCGCCCGCCCCTGCTCGAACGCGTTCAACACGTCGTCGATGTTCACCGCCGCCTCGATACGCGCCACGTACAGGCGATGGGGCTGTTCCGGCTTATAGTTCACGATGGCGCCGACGATATTGCTACTGTCGGCATTCGAACCGCCATCGGCCCGTCCGTAGTCCGCGAAGCCGACCGCGAACTGGTTGCCACGCCAGCCGGTGGTGTTGACGTTCTGCGGCGGAGGCAGGTTGAAACCGGCGTTCACGCCGTAACCTTGGCTGGTCCACAACGCGTAGCTGCCGAAAGCGAAGGGCTGGTCGGAGAGTTGCCGATTGCTGATTCCCTGAGCGCTGATCAGGCCGTTCAGGTAGCTCCAGCCGATCTTGCTGGCCTTGACCAGGGGGGCGATGCGATACTGCTGCCCCCAACTGCTGGTAAACACCTGCGTGTCCACCACGTAAGTGTTGACTTGCTCGGCGGGATCGGTGCAAAAGACCGCGTCGCCGATCGCGCTGGCGATGGAAGTGCTGTCCTGCGCCCAGGCCGGAGCGGCCGTTACCAGAAATGCCAGAACGCCGAATACGATCGCTCGCTTCATGCTTCATTCCTCCATGTTAGGTTGCCCTTTTGTAGCAGGTGCATTTTTGCGAACCACTAAGGAATTACGAAATCCATTGGCAGGTTGGTCATACCCTCGCTAGGTTTCTTGACGATGGCTCCCGACGGGTACCACAAATGCGGCTGGCGTGATTGGCGGTCGTTGAGCCGCTCGACATGCCCGTCAAAAAAGACCGCGTTGATCTGTCCGTGGTTGTCCTGGGCGGCGCCGGAGTACACGCCGCTAGGCCGCCCATGACGGTAGGAGATGGCCATGTTCTGGCCCGCGCTGGGCGAGCCGGTGCTCACGGTTTGGCCGTCCCAATTCTTGGTGCCGCTCTTGACGCCATAGGCGCGCGAACCCGACCACCAGGCACCCGACGAGGTGAACGACCCGAACCAGTCAGGCAGTACGGATACGTCGTGGTCCAGCAGTTGCGTCGCGTCAAGGTAGCGCGTGCCATCGGCGACGAAGATCTTGCGGGCTGGCGCGCCCAAGCGGGTCATGGTTGGCAGATAGTCGCGGACCTCCACTTCCCAGCCGGTCGGGGCCTGCACGCTCCAGAGTGGTACCACGATGCTCTGGTGCTCCATCTGGCCCAACAGCCGGGGTCCGCTTTGCGTACCGAAGTACTGGAAATGAACCGGCATCAAGTAGCTCACCGCCGGCCAGGGAGCCCAGTTCTCGAACTCACGCAAATCGGGAGCACTGCTCCCGTTCCAGATCAGCGACGTGTAGAACTGCGACGGGCAACGAAACTTGTCCAACATGAACTTAAAGCGCTCGGCGCGCACGGCCGGCAACTCCATAGTGTACGCCATGAGGGGCGTCAGCCAATCAAAATGCTGCACGGGCAATCTCGACTGGTACAGCACGCCGATATCTGCTGCCCAGCTCATGCGCTTAGCGCGCAGCACGACCCCGGAAGTGTTCAGACCGGGGATCCAGTCCTGGTTCTCGGCGGCATACTGCTGCAAGCCGTTGCCGAACTGGCGCAAATGCTGACCGCACACGACGGCGCGCGACTGTTCACGGGCGGCATTGAGGCTGGGCAGGAGGATGGACAACAGAACGGCAATGATGGCAATGACCACCAGCAGCTCAATGAGCGTGAAGGCGCTGTTCCGCGAGTCACTGCGGCGGACGGACCGCCAGAGTCTCCGGATCGACATAGCGGTTCTTCTCTCCAAGTTCTTGCAGCCCGCCGGCGTGACGGGGGCTGACGTACCATAGTCCTTCGGACTGGTAGCATGGAAACAGGGTGTTCTCACCGGTCTGCGGATTGCGGGCCGGAATACGGCTTACCTCGCGCCGGTCCAGCCGGAAGGTCTTGCCAGTGGCAGCGCAGACGAAGTTCACATCGTCTGACAGTGGACCGCGGGGGCGAAGCTGAAAAGCCAAGGCAACCGCCGCCGCTATGAGCAACCCACCTGCCAGCAGTAGCTTGATACGCTTGCCGGTCACGCACTACTTCCTCGACGGTCGACCACGAGCGGCGCCAACGGGCTGCTGGTAGCCAAGGCGTCCGACATGTCCGGTCGGCAGCGCATAAAGCCTCCGCGCAGAAGTTTGCCTGCCGACTCTAAAGACAAGATATTAGGGCAGCGCTGGCGATCTGTTAAGAATCCGAAAAATGGTCCCATTTGGAGCGCGCGTCGCTCGTTAGAGATCAGCCGCGCTTCGCACCTGCCGGGCTCAACCCTGCCACAACTGCCAGGCATGGCATTGCGCTGCGGGCAACAGGCTCGGGAGGCGCGGCAGAGCTTGGCAGCACGAGCCGGCGCCATCCACAGCTTGGCGGTACAGGAGTGGCAACACAGCGCAGTAACAGTACGTTGAAAAACCAGCCCGGGCCATTGAGTCAGTAGCGGCTGATCTACCAGCCCGGCGTTTTGGGTGGCGTCAGCGCGGTCACGTTGGACCAACAGATCCAGCGGTAGAGTTTGTCAACGGACTGCTGACCAAGGGGCAGGCATGTGGCCGCGCGGCCGGCTACGTCGGCCGCGGCGGAATCGCGATCGGCTCACTCAATAGCCGACGCGCTTCTTCCAGGGCGATCACCGCCTTCTCAGCAGGCACCGCGGCCAGTCTCTCGGGCGGCCAACTTTCCTCGATCCAGAACGGTCCCACCGCCCTGCGCGTCAGGGCGGTCAAGCACCCCCCAGTGCCCAGTCGCTGCCCGAGGTCACGGACCAGGGCCCGCACGTATGTCCCGCGGCCGCAGGCGACGTCGAATTCCACCTCTGGCCAGGCATAGCGCCGCATGCCCAGCCAGTACACGCGTACCGGCCGGGCTTGCAGAGTGGGAGTCTGGCCGCTTCGACTGAGACGGTAGGCCGGCTTGCCACGCACTTTGATGGCGCTGGCAGTCGGCGGCATCTGCTCGTAGGTACCTTCGAAGCTGCCCAGGGCTGCCGCAACCTCCTGTTCTGACGGTGGCGCAGCGACCGCGACCGGGTGCAAGCGCGTCTCGCAGTCAAACGTTTCGCTGGTGGCGTCCAGGATGGCAGTGACCCGATAGACCTTCGGCTGCTCCATGAGCGATTCGACCAACTTGGTTGCCCGGCCGAGGCACAACACTAGCACGCCGTCGGCCAAAGGATCCAGCGTGCCAGCATGGCCGCTCTTGCGCTGTCCGGTCAAACGCCGGACGTGCTCCAGGGCCTGGGCGCTGCTCAGCCACTTCGGCTTGTACAGGTTGATGAGGCCGTCCATCGTTCCTCGAATGGCAGGCGGCGACCGCCGCCGTCACGGTAACCGCGCGTGGCTTGGGCGCCTATAGCATCGGGCATGTGCGGCGGAGCGGCTCGGCAGCGCTGACGGCGGGCGTGCCTGGCAATAAACTACTGCTTGCGGCGTTGTTACTTGTGAAGCCGCTGTGCTGGTGGCCGGGCTTGCGGTATGGGCTCGGTGCTGACGGTTCATGCGGCTTCGGTCTCAGGCAGCGCGGGAGTATGGGCGTGAGCAGAACCAAAGGTGTCTTCCGTCGGCTGGTTGAGCGCTCGTGGTGGGTGCTGACTGGAATGGGACTGTTGGTGTGGATGGGGGGATGTCCGATTGACAGGGACGAGGTGTTCACGGAGGCCCTGCGCGCCGCGCTCAACACTGCGGTCGAGTCGCTGATCGAGACGGTCAGCCAGCAACTTGCGGGAAGCTGATGCCGTCCGTCTCGCCGTCTGCCGAGGCCATGTGTTCGCCGCCGTGGAAGCATGGACCGTTGCGCTGCGGGGTGGGACGCGCTATCCGGCCGGCGTGCGTGGGGCGACTGGGCCTTGTCGTCGGGCTGACAGTTTTTTCAGTGGCTGGGTGTACGCCTGAGCATTACCGCCGGGATGCCGACCGCGTGGCGTATGGGATCATTGCTGAGAAGCAATCTGAAGCGCTTGGTCGTCAAGAGCCGTTCAGCGCCGAACCGCCAGTGGAGACGCTGCGTCGTCGGCTGCTCTTGGATCAGTACTTGCCACTGGCAAGTCCGGCCTCATTGGGTTCGACGGCCGTGGAGCCAATCGAGCAATGGCCGGACCGGGGTTACCTGGGGCGCGGGGGAGGGGGCCTTCCGACGACCATGCCCAGTGCAGGTCGCCTGCTGCTGACGTTGGAAGACGCCTTGCGGGTAGCTGCCCACGAGAGCCGGGAGTACCAGGCTCAGAAGGAGGCGGTGTACCGCGCGGCGCTCCAGCTAGACTTGGAGCGGGACGCCTTCCGGACGACCTGGGCGGGGGTGATGAAGACGCTGTTTCAGTCATCACTTCAGCGCGAGGTGGCTCTGGATGACAAGGGGCACACCGATTTTCAGACGGTTTCGGGTTTCGAAACTAATTTCGAACCAGGTCTGACCCAAAAGCTGAAAAGCGGGCTGAGTTTCACCGGCGCCCTGAGCGTCGATCTGGTAGCGCTGATGACGCAGGACCGTCTCTCGACGCGCGGCCTGATGGCGGATTTCAGTGCCACGCTGCCGCTGCTGCGCGGCGCCGGCGAATTCGTCGTCTCCGAACCGCTGACGCAGGCCGAGCGCAACGTCGTCTACGCCATCTACGATTTCGAGCGTTTCAAGCAGACCTTCGCCGTATCTGTGGCGGTGGAGTATTTGGCCGTCTTGCAGCAATACGACCAGGTGCGCAATGCCGAGGAGAACTATCGCAGCCTGGTGCGTTCTACACGGCGCGCCCAACGCCTGGCGCAGGCTGGTCGCCTGCCCGAAATCCAGGTCGATCAGGCTCGGCAGGATGAGCTGCGCGCCCGCCAGCGCTGGGTGGCGGCAGTGCAGCAGTATCGGCGGCGGTTGGACGCTTTCAAACTCACGCTGGGACTGCCGGCGGATGCCGATGTCGAGCTGGATCAGGCGGAACTCGACCGACTGCTGGAGCGAGTTCGGCGGATGTTCACAGTCGAGCCGGTGGACAGCGCACCGGCCACGACGCCGGCGGCCGACGCGCCCGTCGAGCTGGTGCCGCCGGGGGCCGGGTCGGCAGGACCCTATGAGCTGGACGCGTCTGAAGCGATTCGCACCGCCTTGCTTAACCGTTTGGACATGCGCGTAGCGCTCGGCCGCGTGACCGACGCGCAGCGCACGGTCGCGGTGGCAGCGGACCAGTTGCGGGCGGACCTGACGCTGCTGGGACGCGGGTCAGCAGGAGCGCGGCGGACACTGGCCAGCGTGTCGCAGACCGACGCCCGCATCCGACCGGACGAAGGCGTCTATTCCGCCTTGTTGACGATCGACCTGCCGCTGGAACGGACGCGCGAACGCAACACCTACCGCCTCAGCCTGATGGACTTCGAGCGCGCCGTGCGCGACGCGCAGGAACTGGAGGACCAGATCAAGCTGGCGGTGCGCGACCGACTCAGCGAATTGCTGGAGGCACGCGAGTCGGTCCGTATCCAAGCGGCGGCGCTGGCGGTCGCGCAGCGCCGCGTACAAAGTACCAACCTGTTTCTGGAGGCCGGACGGGCGGAGATCCGCGACGTGCTCGAAGCCCAAGATGCGCTGATTTCGGCGCAAAATGCCCTGACCAGCGCGCTGATCAGCTATCGGCTGGGGGAGTTGAGCTTGCAGCGCGACTTGGGCGTCCTGGAGGTCCACGCGCAGGGCTTGTGGCGCGAGTACCTGCCGCCGGCCGCTTCGCAACCGGCGTTGGCGACCCAACCGGCCGCGCCGCGAGCGGTGCCTGAGGAGCCGCCGCAATGAAACCGAACGGCAACAACCGGAGTTGGCAGCGCCTGCTGGCGGCGGGTGTGATCGGGGTAGCGGTGGTGGTGGCCGGCGGCATGTGGTTGACACGCGCCCGGGCCTTTGCGGGAGCGGCGAGTACGCCCACCTTTGTCGTGCAGCGTGGACCGCTGACCATCAGCGTAACCGAGTCCGGTTCGATCAAGCCGCAGGACCAGGTCAGTCTCAAGAGCGAAGTCGAGGGGCAGACCACGCTCATTTACCTGATCCCAGAAGGCACGGTGGTGAGCGCCGGCACGTTGCTGGCCGAGCTGGACGCCAGCCGGCTCCAGGACGAGAGAGTGGATCAGCAGATTCGTGTGGAAAACGCGACGGCGGAGTACATTCGAGCGCGCGAGAACCTGGCGGTGGTGCGGAACCAGGCGGACAGCGACATTTCGAAGGCCGAGTTGACCTACAAGTTCGCTCTGGAAGACGTGCGCAAGTACGAGGAAGGCGAATATCCGCAGCAGCTCCGCGAGGCCGAATCAAAGATCACCATCGCCCGCGAGGAGAAGGAGCGCGCCAGCGAAAAGCTGCGCTGGTCACGGAGTCTGTTCAATGAGAAGTATATTTCGCAGACCGAGCTCCAGGCTGACGAGCTGGCCTTCAAGCGCGCTGAGCTGGAGTACGACCTCGCCGTGGCCGCCAAGGCCTTGCTGGAGAACTACACGTACAAGCGCCAGCTCGAACAGCTCAACAGTGATGTGCGCCAGGCCGAGCTGGCCTTGGAGCGGACCAAGCTCAAGGCCAACGCCGATATAGTGCAGGCCGAGGCCGAGCTGAAGGCCCGCGAAGCTGAGCTCGAGCAGCAGAAGAGCAAACTGGCCAAGATCGAGGAACAGATCCGCAAGAGCAAGATCGTCGCGCCGCGCGACGGTCTGGTGGTGTATGCCACTTCCACGCAGGCCGGTCCGCGCCGCGGTATGATCCAGCCGCTGGAAGAAGGTCAGACGGTGCGCGAGCGCCAGGAGCTGATCTACTTGCCGTCTACCGACGCCATGATGGCCGAACTGCTGATTCACGAATCCAGCCTGGAAAAGGTGCAGGTCGGCCAAGAAGTGCACGTGACCGTGGATGCCCTGCCAGGGCGCGTCTTCACGGGGCGCGTCCGTTCGATCGCCCCGCTGCCTGATGCCAGCAGCAGCTTCATGAACCCGGACCTGAAGGTGTACAACACCAAGGTGTTCCTGGACGGCAATAACCCCGAGCTGCGTACCGGCATGAGCTGCCGCGCGGAGATCCTCGTAGCGCAGTTGGACGATGCCGTGTATGTGCCGGTGCAGGCGGTGGTGCGCGTCGGCGGTCAGCCGACCGTATACGTGCGCGCCGCACGCCACTTCGTTCCGCGCCCGGTCGAAATCGGGTTGGACAACAGCACCATGGTGCACGTCGTGTCGGGTCTGACGGCCGGTGAGGTGGTCAGCTTGACTCCTCCGTTGGGCGCGGGCGCCGCGTCCGTCGGAGCTGGTGTGTCGCGGGCAGCGGCTCCCACCAGTGCCCCGGCAGCCGCCCCCGCTGGTTTTCAGCCGCCGACCGCGGATCAACCGTTGCCTCGGCCGTCCAGCGAATCGCCGGCAGCCGAGTTGCGTCAGCGGTTCCAGAACATGACGCCGGAGGAGCGCGAGTCTCGTCGGCGGCAATGGGAAGCCATGACGCCCGAGCAGCGTGAGGAAGCCCTGCGCCGCCTGCGTGGGCGCGAAGCGGGGGGTGACGTCGGGCCGGGCGGGGTGAATGGACCGGGGCGGCCCGAGGGCGGTCCGCGACGTCGTCCGCCCAGCGAGGACCGGGTTCCCACGACGCAACCCCGGGATACTACTGGCCGGACAGGGCCGACCGAGACGCCGCCATGATGCCCATGCTCGGGGCCGATCACCAGGCTGCATCGGGCGACGGCGTGGCCTTGGTACGACTGGACGAGGTGACCAAGGTTTACCGCGTGGGCGACACAGAAGTGCGCGCGCTGGCCGGCGTCACGATCAGTTTCGAGCGCGGTGGATTCTGGGCGATCATGGGGCCCAGCGGGTCCGGCAAGAGCACGCTGCTCAATTTGTTGGGCTGTTTGGACCGGCCGACGGCGGGACGCTATCTGCTGGAAGGCCGCGACGTGGCGGACTTGGACGACAATGCCCTGAGTGCCATCCGCTTGCGGCACATCGGGTTCATATTTCAGAGCTTCAATCTGATCCCGCAACTGACGGTGCGTGAGAACATCGAACTGCCTTTGTTTTACCTGGACTGGGACCCGGCCGCGAGTCGCAAGCGCGCCGAGGAATTAGCGGTCCGGCTGGGGCTGGCGGATCGGCTCAATCACCGGCCGGCGGAACTGTCCGGCGGCCAACAACAGCGCGTCGCCATCGCCCGGGCACTGGCCGCCAATCCGGACATCCTGCTCGCCGATGAGCCGACCGGCAACCTGGACAGTGCCACCGGCGAGCAGATCATGAACGTGCTGACCGATCTGAATCGCCAGGGCAAGACGATCATCATGGTTACGCACGAAGCCGACATCGCGCGCTACGCGCGGCGGCGCCTGCACATGCACGACGGGCGCATCGAGCGCATCGAGGGGCCGCCCGCATGAAGCTCATGCGCCTGTATCGCAGTGTGCGCCTGGGCCTGAAGACCCTCATGCTGCACAAGCTGCGCTCTTTTCTGACTATGCTGGGTGTGGTGTTCGGGGTGGCCAGCGTGGTGGCGATGCTGGCGGTGGGCGAGGGGGCCAGTCGCGAGGCCCTGGATCAGATCCGTAAGCTCGGCTCGACCAACATCATCGTCACCTCCGTCAAGCCGGTCGAAACGGAGACGCGCAACGTCAGCCCCTGGAGCCTGAGCATGTACGGTCTGCTCTACGAAGACCAGCGCCGGGCGGCCCAGGCTTTCAGCGCCATTCGCCGTACGGTGCCGGTGAAAATCGTCCGCAAGGAGGGACGCCTGGGCGAGCGCAAGATGGACCTGCGCATCGTCGGCACCACACCTGACTGGTTCGACCTGGTACGTCGCCAGGTGATCGCCGGTCGCACGTTGACCACCCGCGACGCCGAGAAGCACGCCAGCGTCGTGGTGCTGACTGAGTACGGTGCGCGCCGGCTGCTGGCCACCGAGCAGTCCATCGGCAAGACGTTACGGATCGGCGGCGAATACTATGAGGTGGTCGGGATCGTTAAGAGCGAGTCGAGCGTGGGCGGCGCGATCCAGACACCGGACCAGGAAATCGACGCCTATATCACGATCGAAGTGGCCCGCGAGCGCTACGGGGACATCTCGAACATCGTGACTTCAGGCTCGATCGTACGCGAATCGGTCCAGCTCCATCAATTGATCGTGGAGGTGGACGAAATCGAGAACGTTGAAGCCGTGGCGGCCGGGCTGGAACGCCTGTTGCAGCAATTCCATCCCAAGGGAGACTATCGCCTGAGCGTGCCGCTGGGCTTGTTGCGCGAGGCAGAAGCCACCAAACGGCGGTTCAATATCGTCCTCGGGTCGATCGCCGGCATCAGCCTGCTGGTCGGCGGGATCGGCATCATGAACATCATGTTGGCGTCGGTGACCGAGCGGACGCGCGAAATCGGTATCCGCCGGGCCATTGGGGCCACTCGCAAGCAGATAATCACGCAGTTCCTGATAGAGACCGTCGTGCTTTCGACGATCGGCGGGGCTGTCGGACTGACTGTGGGACTGACCATACCCTGGCTCATCGAGCAGGTGGCCCACATGCCGACGGTGGTGACGGCGCACAGTCTCATACTGGCTGTTGGTATCAGCTTGGCCGTCGGTCTGATTTTCGGTCTCTACCCGGCGCGGCACGCCGCCAACCTGGACCCCATCGAGGCCCTGCGGCACGAATAGCCGCGGCCGCCGCTGAGCGAGCGATCAGGGTTGCGTCAACAGCCTGACGAAGGGGTTGATGTCGCCGAAGTCGAAGCGTCCATCCTGATTGATGTCACGGTTGGCCAACGGGCAGCCGGGGTATTTCTGCTGATAGGCCGACAGGTTGGTCAGGGCCAGTACGAAGGGATTGATGTCGTCGAAGTCCAGCACGCCGTCACAATTCAGGTCGCCGAGCACATTGGGCGCTTCGACCGTGCAGGCTTTTATGCAGAAGTTGAGCGTGCCGGTCCAGGGCGGATCATCGTAGTAGTACAGGTCCAACCACTGTCCGCTGCTGCGATAGTAGCTCTCGCCGGGTTGCGCCGACGAGGGCACGATCACGCGGTACTTGGCGCCCAGCAGGACCGGCACGTCGGACGTACGATCATACGGGTGTCCACCGGCCGACAAGTAGAGGTAAACATAGAAATCGTCGTTGGCCGACAAGCGCACCGGGGTCTCCAGATCGACCGTGTGAAAGCCCTGGTAGTCGAAGTGGCCGGACTGCGTGGTGAACAGGCCCAGCAGTTCGCCATTCTCGAAACGGTCGTAGATTCGGACGGTGTAATCGACGGCGTCGACAGCGGTGAAGAAACTCACTGCCAGCAGGCGCTCATCCGCCTGGGCGACAAACGCGTTGAAAGCCTCACTGGTGTCGGTCTTGGTATCGCGCCAGCCGTGGTAGTCGTGGTAGTAGATGCGGTCGTAGGGCAGGGGCACGACGTCCTGGAAGGAGACCGCCCCCATCTCCGGCTGCCGCCCGCACCACTTGTCGTAGTACGAAATCCAGAAGTATCCCTGCAAACCCCACCAGGTGCCCCAACTGTTCTTGCACAGCCAGGCTCCCGGCAACGGGGCCGGCGTCACCTTGTTGTCATCCCAGCCGATGATGGCCACGGCGTGATTAGGTTCCATGGTGCTGGAAGGCGGCTGGTAGTGCACATAGCCCGAGCCCATGAAGGCGCTGTCGTAGCACATGCAAGTCCCCATCACCCCGTACTCCATTACCTTCTGCTTGATGAGGTTGATGTTCTCCAGGTTCGGGCCGACGGTGTACCACTCGATGTGGCGCGGGTAGTAGATGTGGAAAGAGGGCAGCCAGCGCGGCGGGGGGTTGTTGAAAGATTGGCCGTCGATGTCGCGCACGGCGCCCTCGCCGCGACTCAGGTAGGCCGACCCCACGCGATAGTCGCCGCCTTCGTGAACAGTCAGCCCCGTGCCGGTGGGCGGATTCACGTCGTCGTTATTGTGCTTGTTGAACCCGTTCCACCAGTCCAGGTGGTATTCGGCCAAGTTCGGCTCGCCGGTCTCGCCATTGGCGGTCCATACGCCGGTCATCATCAAATTGCCTTCGATGGCCGCCATGATCCCATGGCACCAGCAAGTTCCGCCCTGTTGGCTCTTGATCGAGGTAACGTAGTTGTGTCCGTTGTAGTTGCGCAGGTCGAAGGTCGGCGGCGGGTCGGCGAGCGCCGAAGTGGTGAACATGCCGATAAACAGGCTGACGGTGGCGAACTTCTTCATGGTCGGTCTCCGAACGGGGCTTGATCGAAAGTGAGCGGGGACGCCTTCTCTCCGCATATCCGTCCTCTCATATCTTCCCGTCAAGCGACGTTCGACTCAATGTTTTCTGCTGCACCTGCTGACCGTTTTTCGCACCTTATTGATCTTCGGAGTATCGACGTGTCGGTCGCGGCTGAGCCGGAGTGTGGCGTAAGAAAACCGTCGGCGCGCCCGGTCTCATACGAACGCGCCGACGGCATATTCTGCCCCCGTTCGACTTACGACTGGCCGCTTTACGGACAGAAGCAATTCCCGCCGTATAGTGCCAGGCAGTTGACGAACGGGTTGATGTCCGCAAAGTCCACCAGTCCGTCACAATTCATGTCGCCTAGAACGGCGTAGCCGACCCCAAGGCTGGCATAGTAGTCGCTGCGGTGCGGATCACCGGAGCAACTCACGTTGGCGCGGTCGGTGACGGACAGGCGCAGCGTGTAGGCACACTTACGCAGGCCGCTGGTATCCCAGTTGGCCAAGACGCCATTGATCACCGGCGTATTGCCGGAGGCGATGGTCACCCAGCCGGTGGCGTCGCCGCCCGTGTACGCCAGCGACCAGCCGGCCAGATTGGCATCGTTGGCAGTGCCGACGATCTGGATCACCCCGCCGAACGACGAGCATTGCAGGGCGCCGCGGAGCTGGGCTACTGGCGCGGTATTGTCGATCGTGACCGTGTGGGTTTCTTCCTTGGTGTACCCGCACGTGTCGTGGCCGCGCAGCCGCACCAGGTAATTGCCATCGGGGACGGCGGTGGGGCCGCTGGCGGTGTTCCAGGAAGCCAGCGGGTCATTTATTACCGTGCTGTTGTAGGTCGGACTAGCTGGGTCGACCGGCGCGAACGCGCCACCACCGGCGGGTCGGTACATCACCGTATAGTAGTCGAAGCAGTTGTTCTCGTAGGCGGTGCCGTCGAAGCAGACGGTGCCGCCGAGGACGGCCGCATTGGGTGGACTGCGCAACTCAATGGTGTCGAAGTACTTGTTGACGCGCACCATGACGGTGTCGCTGGTGCTGACGTTGCACTCATTGCGACCGGTCACGCGGACGAAGTAGTAGCCCTCGGTCAAGGCGGCCGTGTTCCAGGTATAGAGCGTGCCGGTGCGCGGAACGTTGGACGTGCCGGCCACGGTCCACTCATTCTGATCCGAGCGACGATACTCCAGCACGTCGCCGAGGTATTCGCCGTCAGGATCGCTGGCCGTCCCGCTGATCGTGATATTCAGGCAGCCGCAGGCAAAGGAAGTCGGCGATGTGATGTCCACAACTGGCGGCGTGGTGTCGTAGCAGGCCCCGCATGTGCCGACAAATATGGAACGGGAGGTGCTGGTTCCGCGGGCGGCCTTGTTGAAGATGCTGGCGGCGCCATCGGTAGTCACCCAACCGGGCCCCAGGCTACCGTCGGCGCGGTTGAACGTATCGCAAGTCCCGGCGCCGCCGGTGCTCCAGTTGTCGATGACGTTGTTGTTGGCGTAGCCGCCGTAGCCAGCGCCGTTGCCGTTACGAAACGGCCAGCCGCCGCGCTGGAACTCCAGCATACCGTTGCCGCCGTCGATCTCGGTCAAGATTAATCTTACGGTGCCGCCGCCGTCCACCGTGACGCGCATGTGGGCGGTCTGGAACGTTTGGCCGGCCGGGAGGGCGAAAAACGCCGGTCCGCCGGTCTGTCCGGGCCAGGAGCTGCCGTTCACGGAATCGTAGATTCCCACATGTGTAAAGGTCGTGCCGATGCCGCCCCCTTGCCGCTGCACCTTGACATACAGGTTGTCGACGCCGTCCCAGTTCAAGACTAGCGCGCAGTAATCCAGCGAGGTCGGCCGCAGACTGACATCGGCTTCCACTTCTTGACCGATACCACCCGCACAGGAGCCGACGAAGATCGATCGAGATGTGCCGCTGCCGCGCGCCGCGTTGTTGACGATCGAGCCCGACCCGTCGGTCGTCACCCAGTTGGACCCGAGCGGACCGTTGGCCCGGTCGAAGTTGTCGCAGGTGTAGTCCAGTGGCTCGCCCCGGCCCCAGTTGTCGATCGAGCAATTGCCCGAGTAGCCGCCGAAACCGGCACCGGTCGCGTTCCGCGGCGTCCAGCCGCCGCGGGTGAACTCGAGTACTTTGCCGCCGCCGTCGATGTTCGTCAGGCGCAGCGTCACGTTCCCGGCACCGTCATGGATTACTGTCATGTGGGCAGACTGGAAATAATCGGCGGGCTCCAGCATGAAAAACGCGCTCCCGCCCGTCATTCCCGACCAGCCGCCGCTTCCGTTCCCATGATAGAATCCGATTGCGTTGAACTTGCCGTTGTAGGGCGACTGCTGTTGGACCTTGATGTACAGATTGTCCGTGGCGTCGCGGTCGAGAATTAGCGCTACGAAGTCGAGCACCGTCGAACCCAGCGTGTCGATGTCGGCTTCGACCTGGCGCGGCGCAGCGTCCAGCGGCTGGAGACCAGGATCGCTCATCACGCCGTTGGTTTCGTCATAAGCCGGCAGATAGACGGCTACCGGCGCCGGCGCCGACAACCCTGGAGCATCGCCCAACACCTCGTCCACATCCTCGGCCCAGCCTGGTGTTGCGATCAGGGCCAAACCGGCCCACAGCGCTACCCAGCGCCCCGCCCGGCGGCGGGCGGTGATAGTCTTCAAAGTGATGCCATAGGACATGCTGTCTTCCTCCTGAGATTTTCCGGTCGCCGTAGTCTTTACGAGAAAGCTCCTTTCCCGCTGGCAGGCGGACACGGCGTACCTGCGTTTGTTGCTCTTCGGCCTAGCGGGGCCCGTATCGCATACGGTAGCTACAGCCTACCACCTCATCCCCGCGCCGACAAGCAGATTCTCAGAGCTGCGCCAGTGGACTGCCCCGCCTGGCTCGCCTTCCGCTGGCTGCGAGGTCGGGGCGGTTGTTGGCACTGGCTGGGTTGCAGCAGTTGGCTGAGTCGTCGCGGGCGCGGCGGGCGCTTGGCCAGCCGCGTCTTTCTTGGGCGGGGCGGCGATGCCGTAAATCACAATATCCCCGGCGTGACGATCTTCGTCCTGAAACGGGAAGTGTCCATCCAGTGTGCTGCGATACACGATGGTCAGGAGACGATCATGTGGTCGGCGGCGCAAGAACTTGGTAACGGTGCCGCCTGTGTAGGCTACGTGGAAGCTGCCCACCAACAGCATGATGCGGTGCGACGGGTAGCGCTCGCGGAAGTTCGCCAGCGACTCGGCCAGCGCCTGATCCCACAACAATTGCGCCCAGTAGAAGGTCCGCGCCGCGCTTTGCGTCGGGGCCCCCGGGTCCGGCGCCGGGCGGCTAGTCGCCGTCGCAGTGTCGGCGTCGGCGGTCGCGGGGTGCGTCTCGGCAGGATCCGTTGTCGGCGACGGCCGCGTGGTCGATTGTGTGGTCGGCGTTGGCCCTTCGTGTTGCGCCATCAAATCACCGAAACGCACCTCATACGATCCGCCCACGTGCTCGTTGGTTGTGGGCAGCCACCGTCGGTCGGAAGGATCCAATCCTGCCCGGTACTCCTGGTAGCTCAGACCCGACTTGCGGAACCCCGTCACCAAACGCCGCGGGGCGTTGGCCGCTATCACCGGCACATGGGCCAAACGACACAGCTCGATCAGCGGACGGTGAGAGAGAACGTAAGCCCGGTTTTGACGTGTCTGCTCGCGAAACGCTGCCTCGTCCAGCCGACCGAGCATATACGCATCGAGCGCCGCTTGGGTGTCGGCCTCGAAGAACTCCAGTGCCAGCGCCACCGGCCTGCGCTGCTCGACCAGTGCATACAGGAGTTGGGCTTCGATCTGATTGCATACCGCATCCGAGTGTTCCTCCCCGAAGAGGATCACATCCGCGTGGGCCGCGCGGCGTGCGATTTCGGCGAACGAAATCGCACGCCCGCCATGTCCGTCGTACGCTTGAAACTGCCCGATCAAGGCCGCATTGCCACCACTGGTGGCGGTGAGATCAAGGCGCGCACGTTGCGCGCAGCCGGTGACGAGCAGTGTTGATAGGGAGCTCAGCAGGGCGATACGCTGATCCACGGGCAGTCTCCGCTGCTGGCCAATCGCCCGAACCGCAGCAAGGCGGCGTTGTGGCCGAGCGCCCATAGCAGGCGCGGACGCAGCCGCGCGCCGCCGCTTCACCCACTTATGGCGATGAGCCCACTTGGGCGTCGTGCGGGTGGGCCGCATGCCGCACTATTTGGGCGGCTTGAGCAGCAGTGTTCGGGCGAACTCGCTGCGCAGTAGGTTGAGCGGCTCGCGCAGAGTCAAGAACACCTCCGCCGGCAGATCGCGCGTCGTCAGTCGAACATGGCGCCGCAAGTTTAGGATATTGCTCTCGATGGTCGCGGTTTGCTCGATACACGCGACGTCGCCGGCGGTCACCGACAACGACGTCGGGCCGGCTTCGACGGTCCACTTGTCGGGCCACTCGACCGTCAGATCGATCTGCTCGTCAAAGGCGCCGACCAGCCGCACGGGCAGTTCGCGCCGCGAACGCGTCAGCGGCAGCGGCACGTCGCCCAAGGCCGGCGAATCTTCGCCAAATTGGCACAGCCAGGCAGCGTCGAGCTTCTTGAGCGGCTTGGGCGACTTGACCTGCACAATGGCCTCGAACTCGTTGGTTTCGCCGCTCAGCTTACGTACCGAGAAGCTCTCCACGGACGCTTCGGGCAACAGGCGTTTGACCAGAGTCGTCAGTCGGCCCTTCTGGGCGTCGGTCGTCAGCAGTGCTTCGGGGGACACGAACAGGCCGGTAATCCGCACGGTCAGCTCGCCGGTCAGGATACCGTCGTCCTTGATGGTCAGCTTGCCGAACACGGCGCAGCGACTCTCGTCGGCGTTGGTCCAGGGTTCCAGCAGGGTGCGCGGCATGAGCACGTCGGGAACGGGCAACAACGTGTAGCCGTTCCACTGCCGGTCGCGACACAAGCGCCCGTGCTGGGGGTGCCAAAGCTGTGGATGGTCGCCGGTGTCATACACGGCCAATGGCGGCAGACCCTCGGCCTCGACCTGACGCAGATCGCCGCGCGCTCCGACGATATGCAGGACTACATAGGCAGCAATCATCCCATCTTGCGGCACTTCGTGATGCCACGCGTCGTCTGACACCAGGACGCCCGCCATCGCCGGCAGGTCGCAAGCCCGGGCCAGCGCTAGCAGGGCGGCAGCGGCTTCTTCGGGCAGCGCGTAGTTGCAGGCGAGCACCTCCGACGCGGGGCGCGGCAGCGGCGGTCGCCAGCCGACGGGGATGTCCACGAAACTCAAACGTTCGGCGAGTTTCTTCTGTAGTGCCCGCATCTTCTCGGTGGGGTCTTTGACATCTTTGGTCCACTCGGCGGCCAGTTTGTTTATCAGCTCACTTCCGTCAGCGGCCGCCTCGATCTGCGACAAGCGCTCGGCGTGCCAACGGGTGGCACGGCCAGCGGTGCTGAACACCAGCCGCGGACAGCGCACTTGCCAGGGGGGCGTCTGTGGGGCATGCGGGGGAGCCGGCAGATTCTCGAATACCCACTCGCGTGGCCCCGGGGCGTGACTGCTGCCGGCTTGTGGCATGTTCAGCAGGACGGCGTGCACAATTACCTCGTCGGGAACGGTGACGCGCACGATCCGCTTGCTGATCGGGTAGTGGTGATCGAGACGCAGATCGGCGGCCAGCGGTCGTTTCGAACCAGGCGCGCTGGTGATCTGATACTCCGTTTCCAGCACGCAGCCCGGCTCGATGCCGCTCATCGCCAGCAAGTGCTGTTGGATGTCCGCGAAAGCCGGCCAGCCGGTGGCCCCATCAGCGCCGACCAGCACGTGTCCGTAGTCCGGCAGTTCGCGGTAGCTGCCGTCCGGCAGCCGCGTGCGCGTCTGCAACACCTCCAGTTTGTCGGTCCGGGCGTTGTAGGTGATGCGCTGGTCGGCGAACTCACCGTAGGCACGTTCATCGTTCAGCCGCACGTGCCGTCGCTCACGGAAAATCTGCGTGCCGTCCGGTTGCAGGGTCCAATGTTGCTCCCATAGCTCGATAATCGCATCGGGCGGCGCGGTGCCGGTCGGGCGCGTGGCGAGTGTTTGGGCCTGCGAGGGGATGGCGCAGCCGGTGCACAGGACCAGCGCCGCAGATGCGCCGACCAACGCCAGCGGGCGCCGGGCGAACCTGTCGCTGCGCGCCGCCTGGCGGCTGGCGACAGTCGCCAGCGCTGCTTCGCTTGATATCTGCTGAGTGGGCCGCCCCTGTTCCACCATGTCCACTGCCTGGTTCTTGGGTTTAGCGCTGCGCATCGGCGTCCTCCACTTCGCAGGTGATCACGCGGCCTGCCAGCTCCTCGAACTTGTCGATGACCTGCTTGAAGTTGGCGTAATCGTCGGGAGGAATGGTCCACTTCTTGACCAACAGGTCGCAGGTGTAGCGAATGCATCCTGGCTCCACCTGAATGCTGAAGTGCAGGCCAGCCGCCGGGCCGTCGATGTCCACCGGGTCGGGCTGGCGCGTCACGTTCCAGTTGGCTGGCAGCGTGATGGTCTCTTCAAAACGCCCCAGGCGTGTCGCCAGCAGCTTCAGCCCATAACGACGTTTTTCTGCGGAAGTATTGCCGAAAAGGTCGTACAACGTGCGGTCGCCGAAGACCTGCTGCAACATCGGCAGTGCCAAGTAGCGTCGCGGGCCTTGCCCGAGCACATAACCGTCCACCTCGAACTCGGCCGCGACGGTCAGCGGCCCGGAAAAATCGGTCGGTTCCGTGCACTCGAGGCGGTTGACCGCGGCGTTGGAGCCCAAACGCTGGAACGCCCGCTCGAAGTAGTCAGCCCGGTCGGCCGGGGGCATCGCGGCCAACGCTCGGCGGAAGCGCGTTTCCGGCGCCCCGTTGGCCCAGAAGTGCAGCTTGCCGGCCAGCTTGTTGTCGGCTGTGATGGTTGTGTCAGCTTTCCAGGAGGCCTGACAATCCTCCGGCGGGAAATAAGGCGATTGCGCCAGCCCGCCGCCCTCCGGCAAGCCGTACACTACATGCTGCTCCGGTTCCAGCGTGGACCAGTTGTCGCGGCTCTTGGGCATCCAGGTGGGGTCCAACAGGATCAGCGAGCCGTCCGGCCGCCGAATACAGGTGACAGCGTGATTGAACTGATCGGCCGGAATCCGGTCCACCCGTTGGCGTGCCATCGTCATGACCAGGAAGGAATCGAAGCCCGCCACACGCAACATTGTCACCAGCATCCCCGCCTTGTCCTTGCACACGCCGCAGCGATCGTGAAAGGTCTCGATGCTGCGGTGCACCGTATAGCCTTCGCACATGCCGCGGCTGGTGCCAGCGTAGCGGATGTTCTCAGCTACCCAGTGGTTGAGGGCGGTGTATTTCTCTTCGTCGGTTTGGCAGTCTTTGATGATCTCCGCGACTTTAGCGCGGATGGCGTCGTCGGCCTCGAATTGTGGCTCGCTGACCTCGTAGAGCCAGCGGGCCTTGTCCTCCCAGGACGGCAGGGTAGCCAGCAGCAGCTTGGTCTCGACGTTCGGCCAATTCTCCATGCTGGGTTCGGGCCGCACGGGCTTGAGGTCTTTCTTCTCGAAGGTGTAGCAGATCTGGTCACCCTGGAAAAGCACCGCCGGGCGCAGTTCTCCGTTGTACACCTCGTATTGCAATGGTTTGTCCTTGGGCAGACGTACGGAATAGCGTTTCTCGATGATCGGGTAGCCCTCGGTCCAGAAGTGGGCCTCGTCGTGCCAGTGTCCCGGAACAGGTGGCTTGAGCACCACGCCGTAGGCGTTGCGTTCCTCCTCCTCCGCCAGGTACGCGACGTTGAACCCGGTCATTTCAACGATCGTCTCCACGGCGTCGCCGACCCCCAGCCGTGGGACCTCGAGCAAATACTGGTCGGTGGGCCAGAAGATGCCCCAGGCGGTCTGGGGCTGTTTGCGGGCCGACTCCAGCGGCACCTCCTCGACGGCCCCGTCGGCGCGGTATACGCGCACAGCGATCAGGTCCAGTCGGTTGGTGTGCGGATCGAACGGGAAGCGCTGCACGGCCAAGTGCCGGATGGCCGCTTCGCGCAGCACCTTGGTCACGCGGTGCTCGCGGGCCGTTCCGATCCCGTTGGCGCGGACTGTGACGTCCTTCCAATCCACCACAACGACGGCGTCGGCGTCGTGTTTGCCGGCGTCGCCGGCGGCGGCGATGCGGGCCTTAATGTCCTCATCGGCGCGCAGCAGCGGGACCGCCAGCGCCGCCAGTACCACCCCCGCCCAAAGACAGGTTGAGTTCCGGCGATGAACCATACTTGTCTCTCCAGGACTTTCTGTCCAAGCCCCCCGTTATGTGTCCGCATCACTCCTCGTTCGCGCCCGCCGCGGTCGTCGGGCACCCGTGGTACCCTTCCGCGTGCCGGGAGCGCGTGCGGGCAGTGTAGCGGTACCCGCCGCCGGCGTGCAACGCAAGAGCAACGGGGCCCCACCACGTCTGGACCCTTCATGGCGCGGTTGGTCGGCGGTCCGCCGGCAGTTGCCGAAACCGCCTGTGGCTCGACGCGTATCAGAGAAGGCGGTAACTTGCAGGAAGTCATGACGATGCGCCTATGCCACTCAGCCGGCCGTCTCGAATTTCGCCTGCTGTCGGCTCTCGTCGCTGGTCTGTTGCCCGGGGGCTGTGGCCTGGGCGAGGTGGACAACTACGCCCCGCTGACGGTTTTCGACAACTTCCACGTCATCGCCCCCGGCCAGGCCTATCGCTCCGCTCAGCTCGATGCGGAATCGCTGCGCCTGGCGATTGAAACCTACGGAATCCGCACCATCGTCAACCTGCGTGGCGAAAACGAGGAAGCCGAGTGGTACCGCAACGAGCGGGCGGTTGCTCAGGCGACGGGCGTGACGCTGGTAAATATCCCCATGTCGGCTGGGGAATTGCCGCCACGCGACACGCTGCTGCTGCTATACGACACCTTCGTTACCGCTGAGCACCCGCTCCTGATCCACTGCCAAGCCGGTGCCGATCGTACGGGGGCGGCCGCGGCCATTTGGCGCATGGTGGTTCTGGGAGAGCCGCGCGAGCTGGCCCGTCAGGAGCTTACGGCAATTCACGGCCATTTCGCCGCCCGGCATCCGGAAATGGATGAGCTGGTGCGTATATTCCAGCCGGACCGCGAGTGGATTGCCCACGAGTATACTCCCGAGTAGGTCGTTCGCGTCACGATCAAGCTCACCGCTCCTACAATTCGCTGGTAGAGCGGAGTGCCGGCGTTGGCGGAGGGTGTTTTCAGGTGGCAGCAGACCAGGCGACGGTGGCAGATCTTCCCGGTGTGCCGCAGCCGGCCGTATGGGAGTTCGCCGGTCTGCTGCTCAGCTACTGGTGCAGCGCGCGTTGCGCTTTCTGCTATGTCAACGCCGGCCCGCAACAGTGCGACTGGATGAGTGTGGCGACGGCCATCGGCCTGTGGCGCGATCTGGACCGTCTG
>Ga0129299_1000015_pt1 | contig 80445 bp, 59 predicted proteins | sample ConPoolayeCmetaG_FD_94477 | JGI IMG/M metagenome (GOLD analysis project Ga0129299, IMG submission 94477) | Hot spring microbial mat communities from California, USA to study Microbial Dark Matter (Phase II) - Cone Pool mat layer C metaG ...
CACCAGGGGCGCGGCAGGACCGCGCATCACGCCCACCAGGACCAGGCCCATCCCCGGGCATGGCCAGCTTTTCTCCGTGCCAAGCGGAGCGACGCGTGGCGTCAGAGTTCCGGTGCCGCCGCGGGCCGGCTTGACAGCCGCGAGCCGGTATTACAAAATTGCGTAACGTAATACGAAAGCTGCCTGCCAAAGCAGCGGAAAGGAGAGAGAGATGCCAAGTTCGACCAGACTGTCCGCTTTGTTGGTGCTGCTGGGTTCCGCGTTGCTGGTGCACCCGGCGACCGCCGACGACCCCAATTGGCCAACCGTTCCGATCGTCGAGCACCGGGTCTTCCAGGCCGTCAACCCCGACGGCAGCAGCGCCTACACCGGCGGCTTCCCGGTGCGTCTGGTGGGCGTGCTGCTGAACAATCCGGAGGACTGGCTGGATCCCACGCCCAACTACACTCCACAGTATGTGCCCTGGGCCATGGGCGGGCAGTGGGAGGTTTTCGTGCAGGCGGCGGCGCCGCCCGATTTCGGTGGCACCGCCTGCTGGATGGGACAGAACTATGGCAACCTGCCGTGGCTGGGCGATCCCTTCTACAGCTATACCAACGAAGAATGGTTGTCCGAGATGCAGCGCGTCAACTACCCAGACGGCCCAGGCTCTGAACCGATCCGGGCTGGCGATCTGCTGGAAATCCGCGCCCGCGCCGGCCTGCATTACGCCGGCAAAATGAACGTCAATGAGCAGCACAACAACGATCGTGATCCGGTCACCGGCTTGATCGGCAACGCCCACGACTTCGACTTCGTTGTCTTGCAGCGCGGCTACGGCTTGCCGGCACCGGCCGCCATCACGCTCAGCGCTTTGCTGGAGCAAACGGTCGGCGGCTTCCAGTTCATTTGGGATCCGACCCGGCAGACCGGCGGCGAGCGCTATCAGGCCACGCGCGTGATGATCAAGGGGGTACGTCTCGCCCCGGCGGCAAACTGGGGGCCCAACGGCCAACTGGAGATCTTCGACCAGACTGGTCGCCGGATGCCGCTGCGCCTAGGACGAAACCCCACCTTTGCCAGCGTTCCGGCCCCCTCGGCCACGCTGAACATCATCGGCATAATCAATCAGCAGTCCAGTTCCGGGCAGGGCGGCTACTATTTGCTGGCGCTGGATGCGCTGGAGGTTGTGTGCGGCGACGCCAACTGCGACGGTTCACTGGATTTCGCCGATATCAACCCATTCGTGCTGGCGCTGAGCAACCCGGCCGAGTACGCAATCCGTTACCCGGACTGCCTGCCCGATCTGACCGGTGATTTCGTGGTCGACTTCGCCGACATCAACCCGTTCGTCAAGGCCTTGAGCACGGGGGTCTGCCCGTAGGCGGGTGAGTCGCATGCGACGAGCGGCGTTCAGCTTGGTCGAGCTGTTGGTGGTGACGGCGATAGTCGCGCTGTTGACGTCGTTGTTGCTGCCGGCCCTCAGGACAGCCCGGTTGCGCGCCCGCATCGTCACGGCGCACGTCGAGTTGCGCGGGATCGAGGTGGCGTTGCAAATGTACGCTGACGGCAATGCTGGCGCGCTGCCGCCGAGCCGGTTCTCGTGCAACCTGCGCGCGGCCGATGAGTTGCCGATCGAACTGGCGCGCGAGCGCCTGTTGCCGCAGTACCGCAAGCTGGTTGAGCAAGCAGCCGGAGATTTCCTGATCGACGCGATCCAGATGCGCGACGTGTTCGCGCCGCAGGAGACGTACAAGTATCGCGCCGTCGGCCCGGCCATTCTCAACGAGACGACCGTGATCGAGCCACCCAATGGGGCGCGCCTGTGGGTGCCGGATAGTTTCCCGGATTGCACCGGCGAGTCGGGGCGGTATTACGCCGACCCACGGACCAGTCCGGTGCGCTATGCCATCTGGAGTGTCGGTCCGGACCCACAGGCGCCGAAGTTGCAGGACTTGCCCGGTCGTCTGCCGATCCCGGCGCGCTACTGGTGCCGCGGGCCGACCGATGTCGGCGTGATCACCCATTTCCAGAGCCGGGAGGGCCGCGTTTTCATGAGTCCCTAGTCGCCGCGCTGTCCGCCGTCAGGGCTGATAAATGAAAAACGCCCCCGCCTGCCGGCCGCGGTAGCCGGCCTCCAGCAGTGCGTCGGCCCACTGCGTGCGAAACGAATCGGTCGATTGATAGCGCGGCACGGGCCGCCGGTCGGCCGGGAATTGCAGCACGATGGCGGCCAGCTCTCGGCGACGGATCATCTCGACTATATGTCGGTCGTCGAAGGCTCCCTGGTCGGCCAGACCGGCGAAGGTCAACGTGTCCAGCAAGATCGGCCGCCGGCAGAACAGGTTGACCGGGTCATATTGACACAAGATCGGCCCGTTCAGCGCGTCCAGCTCCTCGGCCAGCGCTCGACAGGTTTCGTATTGGATGCGATGGTAAGTGTCGCGCATGCTCACTTCCTGGGCCAGTTCCGGCCACTCGACCAATGCCTTGCCGACCTGCGGTAGCAGCAGCACGAGCGTGGCACTCAGGGCCAGCACGCCGGCCTCGAGGCGCTCCCCCGTTCCTCGCAGCCAGCGTGTCAGCTCAGGACCGACGATCAGAGTGGCTACTGCCAACGGCTTCAGGAAGTAGTTGGCGGCGCTGCCGTCCCTGACGGTCGCTGCCGTCCCGATGGCGAAGCTGAGGATGAAATACAGACTCGGCAGGTCGAACTGCCGCGCCTGGAAACGCCTGATGATGGCGGCTAACGCCAGCAGGGCCAGGGTGGCGCAAGGCACCAGCACCCATTGACCCACGACCGAATGCAGGTTCGCCCAGGTTACGTTAGCGCGCAGGGCCGCAAAGTTGTTCAGGTAGTACAGACCGCCGGTCAGGTGGTTGGTGATCAGGAAAGCCCCCCCGTAGCCGAGCAGCGTCAGCCCGCCCCACCGGCACGCTCGTTCGAAGCGCCGGTTGAGCAGTAGATGCACTCCGACGGCCAGCGGTCCGATGAAAGCCGACTGCTTGAACAAGAAGGCCGTCACGAACGCTGCCAACGACAGGTAGCACCACGGTGTGTCAGCCAGGCGCACGTAGACTGCCAGGCCGAGCACGACCAGAAACAGCTCGGCGGCATCCGGTCGCGGCAGCATGCAAGTGGGCCAGGCGACGGCACTGGTGGCGAACAACAGCAGGCTGAGGGCGATTAACGGTGACGGAACGCTCTGGTGATGCAGCAGCAGCCCCAGGATTACCAGCGTGCCAGTCGTGTAGAGCAAGGCCAGGCCTCGACCGATGCGGTACAGTCCCCACTCGTCCGCTTCCAGCCAGCGCCCCAGTATTCCCGGTACCAGGTACGAAAGCGGGCCGTAGAGTGCCAGCACGTGCGGCGGCTTTCTCCAATCGGTATAGATGGGGCGCCCGTGCTGCACGTCACGGGTGTGATAGATCATGATGCTGTTGGGGTAGGTCAGTTCCACCGGGCAGTTGAAGTCGCGCGCAATCCGCAGTGCGCTGGTCATGGCCAGCACACCCAGCATCAGCAGTGTCAACAACAGCAGCCAGCGGATCACCCCCGATGACCAAGGCGCTGCCTCCCCTTGGGGCTTGGGGTCGTGCGTGTGCGACGCTGCGACTGGCGAGGTGCGGATCATGAAAACCGCTGATCCCGACCGCGTCTGCCGGCCTCAAGCACCGGCCCGACGTCCGACGAACATCGTCATCAATTCATGCCCGGGGTCTACCAGCAGCCCCGTGGCCAGAGCCTCGCGCTCCGTCAGACGCCGGTCACCGGCCCGACGATCGTCGTGCCCGGCAAAGCAGAACGGCGGTGGCGTCGGATCGTGGGTCGTGGTGGTGCACGGCGTCGGATGGTCCGGCGCGATCAACATCCGCCAGCGGCCACGCCGTTCCAACGCCTCCAGCAGCGGACCGACGATGTGACGGTCGATCTCTTCCAGGGCTTTGACCTTCTCGGCGGCGTTGCCCAGGTGGCCGGCTTCGTCCGGGGCCTCCACATGAACGGCGACCAGATCAAATTCATCCAGTGCGGCGATCGCGGCTTGCCCTTTGCCGGCGTAGTTCGTGTCCAGATAGCCCGTCGCCCCCGGCACTTCGATCCGCGCCATGCCCAGCAGCGCCGCCAAGCCACGCAGGATGTCCACGCCGGTGATCAGTGCCCCACGCAGGCCGAAGCGCTGCCGAAACGGTTCCAGGGGCCGCGGCCGGCCCTGTCCCCACAGCCAAATGTCAGTGACCGGCCGCCGGCCCGCCGCAGCCCGCGCACGGTTGACGGCGTGGTCGCGCAAGAGTTCGGCGGCGCGTGCCATGATCGCCCGCAGGCGCTGGGCGCCGCGCCCACGCGGCAAGTGATCGTCCACCGGTTGGCCCGGTATGTCATGCGGCGGGGCGCAGGTGAGTTCCAAATCCGCGGCGCACGACAACATCATCAGGTTGCGGTAGGAAACGCCGGCGTGAAAGCGGCAACCTTGCAGGGCCGGATCGCCATCGGCCACCAGCCGGTTCAGGTCGGCAATCAGCCGCTCGGCCTCTGCCTGCTCGATATGGTCGGCCGTGAAGTCGCGCATGCGACCATCCAGGATGGTCACGAAATTGCAGCGGAAAATCAGTTCGTCTGGTGCCGCCGTCAGCCCGCGGGCTGCCGCCTCGATCGGCGCTCGGCCGGTGTAGTACACGTGCGGGTCATAGCCGAACAGCGTCAGGGTGGCGACATCGGTGCCGGCGGTGAACCCGTGCGGCACGGTCACCACGCGCCCCAGGCGTCCACGCGCGGCCAGCGAATGCATGTGCGGGATTTCAGCCGCCTCCAGGGGAGTGCGACCGGCGAGTTGCGGCAGCGGCTCATCCGCCGCCCCATCCGGCAAGATCAGCACATACTTCATGCCATATTCCGCGCGTCGAGCAACGAATCATAGACGCCCGCCGAACGGTTGCAACCCGGCCCCAGACGAGACTATCCCCACCAGCGCCCCTTCTTCCTTTTCTTGTCAGTCTCTATCTGCCGCGGTGCTGGTCCTGTCTCGGCCTCGATGCGCGCCAGCAACTCCACGTCGCCCACCCGGCCGCCGGTGATACGCCGCAAAACGCGCAGCTTCTGGCGCTGCTCAGGGGTCAGGGTGGACTCGTCGATTGTGCCGACGCGCGGCGCGCCAGCGGTGTCTGCGGAGTCGAGCTGAGGCGTTTCGTTCGGCGCGGCCGGTGGTTGCGACTGGTCAAGCGTGCCGGCGCCGTGTGCCGTCGCCTCTGCTGTGATATCGACGGTCGTCGGCGGATTTTCGCCGCCAGGGTCCACCAGTCCGCCGGCGCGCCGCAGCATTTCCACTTCGATCTGTGAGAGCGCCTCCTGTTGACCCATTAGCCGGGCACGCCAATCTTCCAGACGGGCTTCCTGCAACCGCAGTTCCTCTTCCTCCAGGGCTAGCGCTTCACGCCGTAGGGCCAACTCCTGGGATTGCGCTTCCAGCTTGGCCTGACGCTGGCGCAAATCAGCCTCCAGTGCGTCCAGAGCGGCATCGGCTGCCGAGGGTGCGCCGTCGGCCGGCGCCAGTTGGCTGCCCGAGACCGACACTTGCTCGGCCGTTGCTGACAGCGCCTGCTCGCGCCGTCCAAGCTCCGCCGCCTGCGCCTCCAGTTGCGCCGCGCGGGCGTCCAATTCGCGCGCCCGGGCTTCCAGTTCGTCGGTTCGGCGCCGCAATTCGCGTTCTTGGGTGGCCAGCGCCGCGCGCAGCTCATCCAGTTCAGCGCTCTGTGCCCTCGTCTGGGCTGGCCGTTCGTGGCTGTGGCGGGCCAGAGTTTCGCGGCGTTGCTCCAGATCGCGGGCCCGGGCCGCCAGAGTTGCTTCGCGTTGCAGAAGCTGCTCCTCCTCGCGGGCCAGCACGGCGCGCCGCTGGTCCAGCTCTTGTGCACGCTGTACTAGCGCCGCTTCGCGCCGGTGGATCTCTTCTTCTTCCCGCACCAGATTCTCGCGTCCTCGGGCCACCTCCTGGGCACGCGTCGCCAAGGCCGCCTCACGCTCCTGCAACTGCGCCTCTTCAGCGTCCAACGCTTCCCGCTGTTGTTGTAAGGCGGCCTGCCGGGCGCTCAGTTCGGTCTCGAAGCCGTCCAGCGTCGCCGCGCGGCGTTCGTGCTCCCGGGAACGCTCCGCCAACTGGGCGGCGGCCTCGCGCAACGTCGCCTCCCGTTGCTCCAATTCGCGATGCTTCTGCTCCAGTTGCTCGCCCCGCTTTTGGAGCTCCTCTTGTCGGGCGCGCAGTGCGGCCTCTTCGCGGTCGAGCTGCTCGACTTGTTTGTTGATCTCGGTGCGCCGGGCTTCGAGATGTGCCGCGGCGGTGGCTAGCTCCGCCTGCTGATGGCCGAGCGCTTGAGCCTCGGCCTCCAGCAGGGCATGCATTTGGTCAAGCTCAGCGCAAAGCTCGCCCACCCGACCAGAGAAAGCCGACAGCATTGCGGCGAACTGCGCTCGCAACTCGGCGTCGGCGCTCGGCGGGCTGAGCGGTGCTGTCGGCGCTGGACTTTTATCGGACTCGGCGGTCATCCGTCTCCGTCCTACCAATGTCTATCGGCACTAGCGCGTATTCTGCCGAAGCTAGCCAGCGCAGCGCCAGCGACCGCTGCCGCGAGTTCAGCACCCGCCCCCGGGCGGCATGGTGGACGCCAAGGTGAGCCACACTAATAATTAGCGCTCCGTCGGCCCGGGCGTGCTGCGGTGGCGCCACGGCGGCGGAGCGGCCCGGCAGAACACGCATGAAGCCGAACGACCCTCCCGACATCGCCCGCATCCAAGGACCTGACGCGGCCCGAGCGTCCGAGGCCGGCGGCGCCGAAGTCTCGGGCGACATACCGCCAGCGGAGTTTCGGCGTGCCATGCATCACGTCGCCGATCTGGTTGCCGACTACCTGGAAAACGTCCGCAACTACCCAGTGGTCCCTAAGATCGCTCCTGGTGACGTGCATCGGCAGTTGCCGCCAGCCCCGCCGACTGAACCCGAGCCCATCGAACGGATCCTGGCAGACTACCGGCAGATCATCGAGCCGAATACGACGCACTGGAACCACCCGGGTTTTATGGCGTACTTTGCCGTTACCGGTTCCGGGCCGGGGATTTTGGGGGAAGCGCTATCAGCGGCCCTCAACGTCAACGCCATGCTGTGGCGCACCGGGCCTGCTGCGACCGAACTGGAAGAGCACGTCTGCGACTGGCTGCGCCAGATGCTCGACCTGCCGTCCACGTTCCGCGGGCACCTGAATGACACGGCTTCGATGAGTTCGCTGGTGGCGCTGGCGGCGGCGCGCGAGGCCTGCGCGGGCTTGGAGATCCGTCGGCGCGGCATGGCCGGTCGGTCGGACCTGCCTCCGTTGACCTTGTATTGCAGCGACCAGGCGCACTCTTCGATCGACAAGGCGGCGCTTACGCTCGGCTTCGGCCTGGATAATCTGCGACGCCTGCCGACCGACGAGCGCTTTGCGCTGCGCGTCGACGCGCTGGAGGCGGCAATTGCCGCTGACAAGGCCGCCGGGCGACGTCCGGTAGCTGTGGTGGCGACGTTCGGCACCACCTCGACCACCGCGATCGATCCGGTCCGCGAAATCGTGCGCGTCGCGCGACGCGAAAACATGTGGGTGCACGTTGATGGCGCCTATGCGCTGGCGGCCGGCATCTGCCCCGAGTTCCGCCACCACATGGACGGTTTGGCCGAGGTCGACTCGATCGTCACCAACCCGCACAAGTGGCTTTTTGTTCCAGTGGACTGTTCCCTGTTGCTGGTGCGCGACGCCGATCGCCTGCGCCACGCCTTCTCCATCGTGCCCGATTATCTCACCACCAAGGAGACGGGCGTCACCAATCTGATGGACTACGGCGTGCAGCTCGGTCGGCGATTCCGAGCCCTGAAGCTCTGGATGGTCCTGCGGGCGTTCGGCGTGCGCGGGTTGCAGGAGCGCATCCGCCGGCATTGCGCACTGGCCCGCCAGTTCGCCGCCTGGGTTTCCAGGCAGCCCGGTTTGGAGCTGGTCGCGCCCGTGCCCTTCAGCACGGTGTGCTTCCGCGCCGTCCCGGAGGTCGCACCCGAAGAACAGGACCGCTTCAATGAGCGCCTCCTGGCGGAAGTGAATGCGGCCGGCCCGGTCTTCATTTCCCACACCCGGCTGCGCGGCCGCTACGTGCTGCGCCTGACGGTCGGCAATCTGCGGACTACGACGGAACAGCTTGAGCTGGTCCAACGCCTGATCGTTGCGGCCCAGCGGCGTTTGCTGGACGAGGGTAGCTAGTGAAGAAACGCCTCTTGGCCGTGGTCGGTACGCGACCCGAGGTCATCAAGCTGGCCCCGGTCATCCATGAGCTGCGGACGCGCACGGCGGGTGCCGAGGTCGTGCTGTGTGCTACCGGGCAGCATCGTCAGATGCTGGATCAGACCCTGGCGGCTTTCGACCTGCGCCCGGATCTCGATCTGGATCTCATGCAGGCCGGTCAGCATCCCAGCGACCTTTTCGCGCGGCTGCTGCTGGCGTTGCGTCCGTTGCTGGAAGAGCTGCGTCCCGACGTGCTCATCGTTCAGGGGGACACGACGACCGTCGCCGCTGCCGCTCTGGCAGGGTTCCTGCATGGCGCGCTGGTTGCCCACGTCGAAGCCGGTCTGCGCACCGGCGACAAGCGGGCACCCTTTCCAGAGGAGGTCAACCGGCGGCTGGCAGGCGTTGTCGCCGATCTGCACTTCGCGCCGACCGCCCGGGCACGCGACAACCTTTTGGCCGAGGGCGTGCCGCCGGACCATATCTACTTGACCGGCAATACCGTGGTGGACGCCTTGCGTTGGGTGCGGGCACGCGTAGCCGATCGGCCGCTGCCGGCGGAACTCGATCCTGGACCGGCACGCCTTATTCTGGTTACCGCCCATCGCCGTGAGAGTTTCGGCCAGCCTTTCCGCGACCTGTGCGGTGCCCTGCGCGACATCGCGGAGCGCTTCGACGATGTGCGCCTGCTGTACCCGGTCCACCTGAATCCGCACGTACAGCGCACCGCGTACGAGGTGCTCGGGGGGTGCCCACGTGTGCGACTGGTGGAGCCGGTCGACTACGGGACATTCGTCGCCCTGCTGAATCGGGCCTATCTGGTTCTGACCGACTCCGGCGGCATTCAGGAAGAGGCGCCGGCGCTGGGTAAGCCGGTGCTCGTGCTGCGCGAGAAGACCGAGCGACCGGAAGCTCTGGAAGCCGGTGTGGTTCGTCTGGTCGGCACCGACCGGCGACGCATTGTACAGCAGGCCGGCGCCTTGTTATCGGACCGTGCGGCCTACGCGGCGATGGCCCGACCAACGCAGCTTTACGGGGACGGGCAGGCTGCCCGGCGGATCGCCGAGGTCTTGGTCACCGGGCAGATGCAGACCCCACCGTTCACTCCTGTCGGGTCCTCCCGAGCGTGAGTCAGCAATGCGGGCCCTGTGGATTGTGCGGCACGATCTGTATGAGCAGCCCGGCGGCGATACCACTCAGATTGAGCAGACCGCCGCGGCGCTGCGACGACAGGGTATTACAGTCGACTTGGCCGTTGCTGGCCGAGGTGCTCTGAGCGGCTACGACCTGGTTCACCTGTTTCATCTCGATCGACTCTGGGAGAACCTAGAACCCGCGCGACGCGCCACACAGGCCGGCCTGCCGATGGTCCTCAGCACCATTTGGTGGCCCGGCGACGAGTATGATCGGCGCGGCCGCGCCGGCTTGCAGGGCTGGTTGGCCAAACTCGTCGGCAGCTCGGCGTATCAGGACCTGCGGCTGTGTCAGCGCCTGCTGTTGCACGCTGCCCAGGAGCGTCGCCTGCCTGGCTGGTTTGCGCTGCGTAGCGGATTTCGCCACGGCGTGCGCGAGCTGCTGCAAAGCGCTGCTGTGCTATTGCCCAATAGTCGGGCCGAGAGCGCCGCAATCCAGACCCACTTCGGCATCCGGCGGCCCACCGTAGTGGTGCCCAATGGCGTGGACACGGCCATTTTCACATCACCTCCCCCGGGCACGCCGCGCACCGGTGTCGTGTGCGTCGGACGAATCGAACCGCGCAAGAATCAGTTGCGTCTGATCGAAGCTCTGCGCGGCACGGATATTCGGCTGACATTGGTGGGGGCGGCCGGCCGGTTCAGTCGACGCTACGCGCGTTGCTGTCGGGCCGCTGCCGGTCCGAACGTGCGCTTCCTGCCACTCCAGGAACCGACGGCCTTATGTCGCGTGTATCAGTCGGCGGCGGTGCATGTGAACGTGAGCTGGTACGAAACCCCCGGGCTGGCCAGCCTGGAAGCCGCCCTGTGCGGATGTGCCGTCGTGGTTACCCCGGGCGGATGTACGCGCGAGTATTTTGGCGAACAGGCGCTGTACACATGTCCGGATGACGTCGCCGGCATTCGGGCGGCGGTGGAGCGGGCGCTGGCTGCTGGACCGGCGCCGGGACTGGCCGAGCGTGTTGCCCGCGAGTTCAACTGGCAGCGTGCTGCTGCCGCCACGCTCGCGGGCTATCAACTGGCGTTGAGCGGCCCTAGCTGAGGCTTCGCAAGAAAGTGGTGTAGTCTTGGGCACGCCGGTCCCAGGAGTTGTCGCGCGCGAAGGCAACGCGCTGGGCGGCGCGCGCCGTGCCTTCGCTTATGGCCGCCCGCAAGCGACCGGTCATCTCATCCGCCGTCCGCGCCACTGTCACCAGGTCGCCGAATGACTCGGTATCCGCCACCGGCGTGGTGACGACCGGCTTGCCCAGCGCCAGGTACTCGTAAATCTTGACCGGGTTCGCCGCCGCCCCGATCGCATCCTGCGTGAACGGCACCCAGCCCACCGTGAAGGCGTCGACGTAGGCCGGGACCTGCGTGTAGGGGCGCGCCCCTAGCAGATGCACGTTCGGCAGACTCGCGATGACCCGCGGATTGCCGCGCCGGTCATGGGGCCCCACGAACACGAAGTCGACGTCGGCCAGGCGTTGCGCAGTCCGGCGGATCAATTCCCAGTCGATCCAGTCGTACAAGGCCCCCACGAAACCCACGATCGGACGACCTGAACGCGGCACGTCAGCGGGGCGCGGCGATGCGCTGGCCAGCCGTTGGAAGCGTTCCACATCCACCCCGTTGCGGATCACGGTCGTCGGCAGGTCGGGGCGTCGCCGGCGCAGACCGTCGGCCAGCACCTGGGCGGTTGCCACGGCACCACTGGCCCGGGAGATCAGTTCATCTTCCCAATCGCGGTAAAGGTCGGCCAGCTCTGGGCGAGTGATATGCACCGCCAGTTCGTCAATGCAGTCGTATACCACACATCGAAACGGCAGTTCGCCGAGCCAGGGGGTCCATACCGGCGAGACGACGACGCCGGCGGCGCGATCCCAGTCCAAGCAACGCTGGAGTTGACGGCGCAGCGCCGGCGCTCGGCGCCGGATGAGTTGCCGCAGACGATCTGTCCCCAGGCTTTTCCACCAGCGCGCCGGTAAAACCGGCCAGGGCCGTAACACCGGGGCTTTGTCCGGACGCCGCAACTGTCCCAGCAGACGTTGCACTCCGCTGCGCAGCGACGGCACCTGCACGAACAACGTCGCTTGTCCGGCACGCAACCAGGCTTCCGTCAGCATGCGCGTCCGACCGACCAGGCGAAAATCCCAGGTCACGGCGGCCAGCGAGACGATCGTCCAGTCAGACACACAGCCGATGGGGCCGGCCGCTGCCGGCGCACCTTCCCAGGTGCAAGTTCGCGAAAGCGCGTTCACACCGGCACACACCGTGCTGCCGCCCGCCCGCGCCATCAACCGACGCGGATGCTCAGTCGGCCTGCGTCTTGGGCTGGTTCAGCACCTGCTCCGTCTCGTCCAACAGGTGTTCGAAATACTTCATCGCGTCTTCGATCGGCGTGGGCGTGGTCATGTCCACACCGGCGTCGGCCAGCAGCTCCAGCGGGTACTTGCGACTGCCGCTCTTCAGGAACGTCAGGTATTTCTCGACCGCGCCCGGCTCGTTCTGACGGATACGCCGCACGATGTTCGTCGCGGCACAGTAGCTGGTCGCGTACTTGTAAACGTAGAAGTTGTAGTAGAAATGCGGGATGCGGATCCAGTAATTGTCCACCAGGTCGTCATGCGTGTAGTCGGGGCCGTAGTATTTCTTCATGATCTCACGATAAGTGGCCCCCAGCGTATCGGCCGTCAGCGGCTGGCCGCGTTCGGCCATTTCGTGGATCTTCTGCTCGAACTCGCTGAACATGGTCTGGCGGAAGACCGTGCCGCGGAAACCCTCCAGCAGCTCGACCAGCAGATACAGTTTCACCTGCGGGTCAGTGATCCGCTCCAGCACGTAATCCTGCAACAGAATCTCGTTGGCCGTCGAAGCCACCTCGGCGCAGAAGATGTCATAATCGGCGTAGACATACGGCTGATGCTTGCGCGATAGATAGGAGTGCAGCGAGTGACCCATTTCGTGCGCCAGCGTGGACAAATCCTCGTAGGCGCCCGGCTCGTCTATCCCGGTGCTGAAATTCAGCAGAATGTACGGCTGCGTCAGGTAAGTGCCGCTGGAGTAGGCCCCGCTGCGCTTGCCCTTGGTGGCGAACACGTCGATCCAGCGCGACTCGATGCCCGTGGCCATGATCTGTCCGTACTCGGGTCCCAGCGGCCGCAGCGCCGCCTTCATGGTGTCGATGGCTTCCTGGTAGCTGTACTGGAGCTTGGCCTCGGCCGTGAACGGCGCGAACAGGTCATAGGCCCGCGTTCCGTCCTCGAGCTTCAGCGCCTTGCGTCGCAACGTCGTGTAGCGGTGCAGCAGCGGCAGGTTCTTGTTGACCGTCTGCACCAGGTTCTCGTACACGCTCACCGGAATATTGCTGCCGAACAGCGAAGCCTCCAGGCAGCTCTTGTACCCGCGCGCCCGCACATTGAAGATGTGCGACTGCACCGCCCCGTTGAGCAGGGCTGCCGCCGTGTTGCGGTACTTGGCGTAAGTGCCGACGATTCCATAGTAAGCGTCCTTCCGTACCCGCCGATCCGGGCTGCGCATGAACTTGTAGAACGCCTGATCATACAGCTCGACCTCGTTGCCCTGCTCGTCCTTGATCTTCGGGAACTGAATGTCGGCGTTGGACAAGAGGTTGTAGGCGTTGTAAGGAACCGAGAACACCTGTCCGCCCAAGGCGATCAGCCGTTCCTCGGCTTCCGACAGGACGTACTGCTTCTGCCGGAACAGGTCCTCCAGCGCGTGCCGATACAGGGCCAGGTCCTGATTCTCGGCCATCCACTTTTCCAGCGTGTCCCAGGGAATGGCGGTCAGCTCGGGATCCACCCAGGCGGTGGCCTGACCGAAGCGCACGGCCAGGCTGCGCACCCGATCCTCCATGCCTTGATATTTGCTGACGCGCGTGTCCTCGTCGCTTTTCAGCGAGGCGTACACGAAGACCTTGCCGAAGCGCGGCCCGATGTCGTCACGCAGACGGAAGAACTCCAGCAACGTGCCGGCGCTGCTGCCCAGCTTCCCCTTGAAGGCGGCCAGCTTCTCAATATCCTTCTCCAGCGCCGCAAAATCCTGTTCCCACTGCCCCTCGTCGGCGTAAATCGTCTCGGTGGCCCACAGGTACTGCTTGGGGATCTCGCTCCGCTCCGGCACCTTCTTCTCCTGCGCCTCGACCGACTGCACGGCCGGCGCTACGGCCAACACACTCGCCCAGATCCATCGGTAGCTGCGCATCGCTGGCATGGTGGCACTCTCTCCTCGGCATGATGAACGCGCCGCTGACGCTCCCGCTGACCGTCGGCGGCCGTCAAAACCTGTAAATTATCGAGCGGGGCTCGAGCCAGCAAGCGCAACGCGACGCCGGGGTTGGATTTGATCTCTTCCCAGCCTCCGGCTAATCTGTGATTTGGCGCCTGCCGGCAGCGCGTCGCGCCGTGTGCACCGCAGTAATCGGAGGACCCCCGTGGATACGCTGCTTGATCGCTTTCTTCGCTACGTGAAGATCGAAACTACCGCCGTCGAAGAGACTGACAAGTATCCCAGCTCGCCTGGGCAGCTCGAATTGGCGAACCTGCTGGCCGGCGAACTGCGCGCCCTGGGTGCCCAGTGCGTGGAGGTCAGCGAGCACGGCATCGTCATGGCGACCGTCCCGGGCAACGTGGACAGCGCCCCGACTATCGCCTGGCTGGCTCATATGGACACCTCCCCCGAAGCCAGCGGCAAGAACGTCAAGCCGAATATCATCCGCAACTACGACGGTCAGGACATTCGCCTGCCGGGCGATCCCTCGAAGGTCATCACGGTCGCCGAGACCAAAGGTTTGGCGGAACTCAAGGGCAAGACGCTGATCACCTCCGATGGCACCACGCTGCTAGGGGCCGACGACAAGGCCGGCATAGCCGTCATCATGACTGCCGTCGCCCATCTGCTCGCCAATCCACAAATCAAGCACGGACCGATCCGCGTCGTCTTCACCGGCGACGAAGAAGTCGGCCGCGGCACCGACAAGATCGACATCAACAAGATCAACGCCACCTGCGCGTACACCTTGGATGGCGAAGGGCAGGGCGAGATCGAAAACGAAACCTTCTCGGCCGACTTGGCCACGGTGACGATCACTGGCGTCAACATTCACCCCGGGTTGGCGACCGGCCGCATGGTCAATGCCATCCGACTGGCCGGTCAGTTCCTGTCCCGTTTGCCTTGGCATCGGTTGGCACCAGAGACGACCGCCAAACGCGACGGTTTCCTACACCCCTACACGATCGAGGGCGGCGTGCCGGAAGTGAAGATCAAGATCCTCCTGCGCAGCTTCGTGACCGCGGAACTGGCTGAGCAGGCCAAGCTGTTGGAGACCATCGCCGCCACCCTTGCCGCCGAGCATCCCAAGGCCAAGGTGCAGGTCGAGGTCAAGAAGCAGTATCGCAATATGATCGAGGCCCTCGCCAAGGAACCGCGCGCCGTGAAATTGGCCGAAGCGGCCATCAAACGCGTGGGGATCACGCCGAAGTTCGCCTCCATCCGCGGCGGAACCGATGGCTCGCGGCTCAGCGAAGCCGGTCTGCCAACGCCGAATCTCTCCACGGGCATGCACAACTTTCATTCGCCGCTGGAGTTCGCCTGCCTGGAAGAAATGGAGACGGCGGTCAAAGTGCTGATCGAGCTGGCCCAACTCTGGGGCCAAGAGCGCTGACGACTGATCAGGTCGACCAGACCGGGTTGAGCGTTTATAAGGAGCCCGCCCCCAGGCGTCCCGACTTCCGCCTCGAGTCGCGTCCGCCGCTAACTCGCTAGCCAGGCGATACTTGCACTACTGGGCGATACTGGGCTCGAACCAGTGACCTCGTGCATGTCGAGCACGCGCTCTAGCCAACTGAGCTAATCGCCCGGCGGGGCCGCGCTGTAACCAGCGCTACCCGTTGACATACTTAGCTTTCTCGACGGGCGTGTCAAGATCAACCTCAGAGCCGCTCCCGCGTTGCTCGTCACGAAGCTCGACCCGAAGCCAGGCTGAAGCACGGCTCCGCTGCTCGGCGTCGTATCGCGACGACCGCGAACCGCTCATCGCCGCACCATTGCCCCGGCCAGACGCGGTCGCCCGCCGAGATCCTGCCGGCAGGTGGCACCGGGTGGTCACGCCACACGTGCCGAATTCGGTCGGGAAGACTCTAAGCAACCACACCTATAGAATACGTCGTCAGCGTCTGCCGCAGCGAACTCGCCTGTGGTGCCGAGTTCAGACGCGATTTTTGCGGAGCGAACAATGAGAAAACGCCGTCTGGCGCTGGTGCTCGGTCTGTTGTGTCTTGGCGCGCTGACAGTGTTGGCGAGCGACCCCAGCAGCCAACCCGCCGCCTCCCACCCCTTCGACCCGGGACGCTACCTGGCCCACGTCAAGTACTTGTCCAGCGACGAGTTGGGGGGACGACTCCCTGGCACTGCCGGCATCGAGCTGGCGGCCGAGTACATCGCCAAGCAGTTTGCTGCCTGTGGTCTGACCCCGGCCGGCGAAAATGGCACGTTCTTTCAGCCCTTCGAGGTGCGCCGCGGCAAGAAAATCGTGGACGAGCTGGCCGAGCTTAGGGTCGAAGGAGTTGACCGGACTTGGCAGGTGCGGCGCGATTGGATCCCGCTGCCATTCACCGAGATGGCGGACGTCGAAGGTCCCCTGGCTTTTGCGGGTTACGGCATCCGCACCCGTCTGTACGAGTACGACGACTATGAGAACTTCGATCCCCGCGGCAAGGTGCTGCTGATCTTCCGCTACGAGCCGCTGGCGGATGACCCGGAAGCCGACTTCGGTGGGCAAGAACCGTCGCGTTATTCGCTTTTCTCGCGCAAGGCGCGGACGGCCCACGAACTGGGAGCCAAGGCGCTGCTGATCGTGAATCCCCCGCTGCGCAAGGACTTGCCCGACACCCTGTATGAGTTCAACACCGAGTTTAGCGAACGCACGTTTGACCTGCCGATGGTGCATGTGACCCGCGAGCTGGCCGAATCTCTCGTGCAGAAAGCCGGGCTGGGATCGCTGGCCGAGTTGCAGCAGAAGCTGGACCGCGAACGCAAAGCGCTTTCAGCCGATTTGAACCTGACGATCTCCATCAAGCTCGGCGTGCAGCCCAATCGCATTACCACGCGAAACGTTCTGGGTTTGCTGCGCGGCCGTGAGGCGCCCGACGAGACTATCGTCGTCGGTGCCCACTACGACCACCTCGGACGGATCATCCCGCCTTGGGGGCGTCATGATGACACCCCGCAAGTCCACAACGGCGCCGATGACAACGCCTCCGGCACCGCGGGTGTCATCGAGATGGCCCGCGCACTGGCCGCCGAGCAGCGCCCGCGTCGCAGTGTGCTGTTCATCGCCTTCAGTGCCGAGGAAATGGGATTGCTCGGCAGCGAGCACTTCTTGGCGCACCCGACCGTGCCGGCGGACGGCCTGCGGGCGATGATCAACTTCGACATGATCGGTCGCCTCGGCGATCAACGCTTGACCGTCTTCGGCACCCGCAGTGCCGCCGAGTTTGCGGCGCTCATGGAGCGCTGCGCCGCCGCGGTCGGCCTGGAATATCGCGCCGCGCGGGGGATCGCCGGCAACAGCGACCATTTCACCTTCTACTCGCACAATGTGCCGGTGCTGTTCGCCTTCACCGGCGTGCACAAGCAGTATCATCAGCCTGACGACGACTGGGAGCTGATCGACGCCGTCGGAGCGACCCGCATCTTGGCCGCCTTCCTGCCGGTGGTGCGCGAACTGGCCGACTTGCCCGGCGGTCCCACCTTCCAGACCGATGACGCTGAGCCTGAGCCGGACGACGTGCAGATGAAACCCGCCGTGGAGCACGACAAGGAGGCCGAGCAGGCCGCCGATAGCCAGCCGGCCGAGTCCCACGAACCGCACGCCGGCGGTGAGGTCGAAAAGGCTAGCCGTCCGCCGGTGCGGCTGGGGATCGTGCCGGACGTCAGCGGTGGCGATGAGCCGGGGCTGGTGGCCGTGTCTGTGCTGGAAGGCAGTGCTGCCCAGGCGGCGGGCATGCAGGACGGCGACCGCATCATCCGCATCGGGCCGCGCCAAATCAAGGATATCTACGGTTACATGGATGCCCTGCGCGAATGCCAGCCCGGCCAGACCGTCGATGTGGTCGTGGTACGCAAGGGGCAGGAGCTGACCATCAAGGTTAAACTACAGGAAGCCGCCAAGCCAAAGGGACAACAGTAGGCGATGCGCGCTTCGTCTGTCTCCGACCCCGCGAAGTCAGGCCAGCGCGGCGCCCGGGTTGCCCGACTGCTGATCGGGCGCCACGGGCGGCGGTCAGCGACTGGGCAGCTCGGCGGCGCGCCGCTAACCTTCTTCTGTCATTCCTCGGTCAGGAGCACGCATGTTTCTGCTGGTGACCGGCTCGATCGGCATCGACACCGTTGAGACACCGGCCGGCGTGGCCGACGATGTCTTGGGCGGCTCGGCTGTGTACTTTTCACTGGCTGCCGCCTTGTTCACGCCCGTACGCATGGTCGGGGTGGTGGGCAGTGATTTCGACCTGCGCCTGCTGGATCCGCTGGTCGCGCGCGGTATCGACATCAGCGGCGTCGAAGTTCGTCCCGGCAGCCGCACCTTCCGTTGGCATGGCCGCTACAGCGGCGCGATGAACGAAGCCCAGACCGTCAACGTTCAGCTCAACGTCCTGGCCGAGCGCGGTGCGATCCTGCCGGCGCATTTCGCCGATAGCCGCTTCGTCTTCCTGGCCAATACACACCCGGCCCTGCAACGCCAGTTTGCCCAGCAGTTGTCCCACGCCGACCTGATCGTCTGCGACACCATGAACCTGTGGATCGAGAATGAGCCGACCGAATTGCGCCGCACGCTCGCCGGCGTCCACGGACTGGTGCTCAACGAAGGGGAGGCGCGGCTGCTGACCGGCCGGACTAATCTGGTCACCGCCGGCCGTGAGATACTGAAACTCGGCCCGCGCTTCGTGGTCATCAAGAAAGGTGAGCACGGCAGTCTGCTGGTTGCGCACGACGACCTGTGCCTCATACCGCCCTATCCGACCGAGAAGGTCGTGGATCCGACCGGCTGCGGCGACAGTTTCGCCGGTGCCATGATGGGCTACCTGGCTGCTCAGCGGACTGTCACGCCGGCAACCTTGCGGGCTGCCATGGCGCGCGGCTCGGTCATCGCCTCTTTTGTGATAGAGTCGTTCTCAATCGAGGCCCTTAGCCGGGTGACAGTTGCCGATGTCCAGTCGCGTTTGTCGCGACTGCGCGACCTGGTGCGCTTCGATTGACAATCAGCATCGCGGAGGGTCTGGGTGCGTACTTTCATCGCCATCGAATTGGAGTCGCCCTTGCGTCAACTGCTGGTCCGGGTGCTGCGGGACAGCCTGCCGTCCAGTCGCGAAGTGCGCTGGTGCAGCGAGGACCAGCTCCACCTCACGCTGAAGTTCCTCGGCGAGGTGCACGATACGCGCCTGCCCCAGGTCTGCGAGGTCGTCAAGACCGCCTGTGCCCGTGTCGCCCCCTTTGCCATCAGCCTCCAGGGCTGGGGCTGTTTTCCCGATCAACGCAGTCCGCGGGTGCTGTGGTGCGGTGTTCGCGACCCGGAAGAAGGCTGTCGGCGCTGGGTCGCGGCCGCCGATCCGCTGCTGAACGAGCTGGGTTTTCCCATCGAGGGGCGGGCTTTCACTCCCCATATCACACTCGGCCGCAGCAGGTCGGCCGCCGGTGCGCGATTGCTGCGCCAGGTGTTTCAAACGGTTGCGCCCCCGAGCAGCGCGCCGATGCAGGTGCGCGAAATCGTAGTATTCGAAAGTCGGTTGGCGCCCACCGGCGCCCAGTATCGTTCTCTGGCGACCATCCCACTGGTGGGCTGACACGCCTGGCGACGCCCCGGGCGGTAACAATGGAGCCGCGACCATACAGCCGCGGCCCCGTCCACTCCTCCTCCAAATTCTGCTCAGCGCGACGTACTAACGCCGACGCACCGCTACCAGTCCCATCGCCAGCAACAGCAGTGCCGTTGGCTCCGGCACGCCCAGGACTGCGGTCAGCCCGGTACCCATGTTGGTCACGCCAACCTGTGTGCGCAATCCGGTCTGCGGATCGATTTGAAAAACCAGCCCGTACCAATCGACGGCGAACAGACGCCCATCCGGCGTGAAGTCCGCGTCTTCCAACAAATTCATCGGGGGACCCGAGCTGCCCACGAAGGTGACGTTAGCGTTGGTCGGGTCGATTCGGTACAGCGCGCCGGTGAGCGTGAAGCCGTAAAGCACGCCAGTGGGCGAAAAAGTCAGGCCGCAGCGCACTTCGTTGGCGAGATTACCGACCAGGTTAGATCCACCGGTTGCCGGATCGATGGTATAGAGCTGGTACGGTGCGTTGCGTGTCATTCCATACAGGACATTGGTGCGCGGATCGAACGAGATGTCGGCCACGGTCGGCAACCCATGCGAAACGACGAACGTCGTCGCCCCGGTGTCGATGTCGATCGTCCACAGCGCGTTGCCGGTAACCACCTCGGCCGCGAACACCACACCATCCGAGGGCCGCTGATCGAGGCTGAAGAAGCGTTGATTGCCGCCCACCGGCGCACGCAGGGCCGACTTGCCCGTGGCAGCCTCGAAGTTGTACAGCCCACGCGGATTGCCCCCGCCGCCATTCTCTTCGAAGTACACCAGATCGACCTGGGCGAACGCGGGACTGGTCAGGACCAGCCCGAACACCAACATCACCACCCGACCTCGTGAGTGTGTCATGCTCCTCCTCCTGCCGCCTGAAGTTGACTGGATGGTTTTCCCGAACCGCCTGCTCCAGAAGTTACATTATCGCACCGTCTTACTGTTGTCAAGGAATTACCGGTGGTTGACAGTCATCAGGTGTCACGCTTAGCATCAGTCCGCCCGTGAGGGTTGTGGTGAGCGGGTGGGGTCCGTGGCGTGTGAGGACCACACCATCATGTCCGATGAACGCGCCGTACCGCTGGCCGCCTGTGCCGCCGATGCTCCCCCCAAGGGTTTGCCGGTCAGCTCTGCTGACGCGCTTCAGGGCGTCGTGTCGGAGTTGCAGCGTGAACTGATCGCCTGCCAGCGCCTGGCTATGCTCGGCAGCATGTCGGCCATGATCGTGCACGAGTTCAACAACCTCTTGACCCCCATTCTGGCCCGCGCCGAAGTCGCCATTGCCGATCCCGGAGACGCGGCCTTTCTGCGGCTCACCCTGGAACGAGTGCTCACCCAAGCGCGGCGTGCGCAGGACGTTGCCCGGCGATTGCTCGATCTGGCACACGATGCCCCGCGACCGACCACTTCTTGCGCCCTGGCCCCGATCGTGTCCGAGGCCGTCGCGGCTTTGACGCGGCCGCCGGAAAAGGACGGCATCGAGTTGCGGCTGGACGTGCCTGAGGACGTCTTCGTGTACGCTTGCCCTGACCTTCTGCGCCAGGTGCTTCTAAACCTGCTGCTCAACGCTCGCAAGGCCATGCAAGGACGTTCTGGACGTCTGGGCATCAGTGCCAAAGCCGACACCAACACCGTCCAGATCGACGTCAGCGACAGCGGCGTCGGTTTGCCGGTGGACATCCTGGAGCAGAAGATCAACCCCTTCTTGGCCGCCAACCCCTACGAACACCCCCACGATTGGCAACAAGTCGGATTGGGACTGAGCGTCTGTCGGCTCATCGTCCATCATCATGGCGCTAGCCTGCGGGCCTTGAACAATCCCGACGGCGGCTGCACATTTCGTCTTGTTTGGCCGCGCGCCTCGGCTTTCCGGCCCGAGCCCGCGTCAAGCGGGTGATGCGCCCGCTAACGCCCGCACATCCACCGCCGTACTGCCACGCCCATCAGCAGTACGCCCGCCGTCGCCAGTGAAATGCCCGCTCCGGCTGCCAGCCCCGGCGGACAGTACGACCACTCTACGGCTACCGCTTGTCCCGGCGGCACGCGCACCGACAATAGCAGACCCTCAGCGGTCTCGACTGCCAGACTGTTGCCGTTGCAAGTGGCACGCCACCCCGGGAGCGCCAACTCCGAAACCACCAGGCGCGGCCAATCAATCGCGGCCCCCCCCGCCGACGTTTCGGGCGCAGCCGTCGGTTGCGTGGCGCCGCTCATTGGCCAGGTATCCACCACCGTGGTTAACGCCGACGGACTGCGACGAACGTGATGCACCGCCACCGGCTGGCCCGGATCATCTAATAGCGCCAATCCGGCGACGGTCGGGTTCCGATACAAACGCCAGCCCGACTCCGTGACCAAAACCAGCTCGCACTCTGCCGGTCCCGGCAGCTCGTCATCGCAGACCAGCACCCAGCCGACGTTGAACAAGCGCATCCAAGTCGTGTCCGCTAGCAGCTCGGTTGCTCGCCAGGATTCACCCCAGGGGTGGAAGCCGAACCGCGCCACGACCTGGCGCGGCTGCAACGGACCGTAGTCGGTCAGCGCTGCCACCCGACGCAGCAGGTTGGTGTTAGCAACCGCTTTTTCGATCGGCTGAACGTATTCACCGGGCAGGAACCCGCGTCGGGTGGTGACCACCCACAACCGCTGCTCCGAGTCGCGAACTTGCTCGATCCAACTCGCCGACTGACCCGGCGCGAGAATCTCCGCTGCGCTGCGCACTCCGGCGGGCACATCGAGCGTCCAGCCGATGACGCCTAAGTCGAGCGCCGTCGCGGCCGTCAATAGCCACAACGCGCGCGGTTGCTGCCACTGGTGCACCAACTTGTGCAGCAGCGCGGCCGATGCACCGATGACCACCAGGGGCACCCATATCGCCGCATTCCACGGACGTAACGCGTGTAGAGCGGCCTGACGTAGCTCGATCGGTAGCAGCGGAGTCGCCAGCAACGCTAGGGCCAGCGGAACGACCACGAGTGTAACCGCCAGAGTGACAGGACGCCCCGTGGCCCGGAGTATCGCTGCTCTCAGTCGTGCGCGATCGGGCGAAAGCCTACCGCCCAGCTCGTCTAGCGTGATGGCTGCCATGGCTGCTACCGCCAGGTTCAGCAGCAGCAGCGCTCGGGCCGGACAGCGAAACAGGCTGCTGCCAGGAACCCAGTAGAGCAACGGGCATATCGGCCCGAAGGTCCCCAGGGCTAACAGCAGCCCGAAGACGGCCAACCAGCCCCAGGCTCTTCGTCGCTTGTCGCGCGCCCACCCCCGGCGAAACGCCGCCAGTGCCAACAGCAGCGGCACTATGCCGGTGTAGCTGAACTGCTCAACTTGGTGCGACGGTCCCCAATAGGCTTGATCGAACAGATTCGGCGTGCGTTGCCCGAAGAACATCGGCAGCAGCCACCCGATCGCCGACAGCGGGTTCCAACTGTTCTCCACGAAATCCAGGTAGCCACGCTGCACACGCGTGCATAAACGCGTGTACTCGACGGTGGGCAGCCACTGCACAGCGAAAAGCCCGGCCGCACACAGGTAGACAACTAGCCAGCGCGCCAGACGCCCGCTGGCGGAGCCGCGGCTTAACACCGGTGCCCGCACACCCTGGCCCGCTGCCGTACCGCTGGTCGGCCCTACGGCTAGCAGGAAAACCAACGTACCAAGCGCAGTCAGTACGGTGACCTGAAAATGGCCTGCCAGCGACTGCATGGTGATTACCAACGCCGCCCATAACAGCCGCAGGTCCCACTGCCCAGTCCGGTCGATGCACTTCTGCGCGACCAGGTATCGGTGCAGTCGCCAGAAGACCCACGGCGTCCAAGCGGCGGCGTGTTGCATGGTGAAATGCGCTCGGTGGGCGAGCATGAAGCCGCAGAATGCGAAGCTCAGCCCGCCGAAAAGCGCCGCCCGCCGACTCAGCCTCCAGCCGCGTAGCAGGCGATACATTCCCCACAAGGCAATACTGTAGTGGGCCCACAAACAGGCCGGATAGGCGTTCAGTGGCGACAGCAGGGCGAACAACCAAGTGAACGGGTAGAAGACCGCCGTCTGCGGGTCAGCCAGGTACGGACGTCCCATCCCAGTCCATGGATTCCACCATGGCCACTGCCCGTCGCGGATCGTCTCGTGAAAGAAGACTCGCGCCGGGTAGTAATAGAGAACATCATCCTCGCCTGCCCCCAAGCCGCTCAGGCGCCACACCGGCGCCATCATCGGCCCGGGCGCCGTGACAACGACCAGGAATACTATCAGCCGCGCCCACCGCATTGCCGCGGATCGTAACCGCGCGCCCGCCTCCGCATGAAGACCTGCGGACCTCCGTCGCGCCGTCGCAACAAAAACCCTGCCGGCATCGCCTGGTTGCCGGCAGGGTCCTCGAATGCCGCAATCGTCAAGATGGCGCTGAAATTACTTTCTCAGCGCCGGCGCAGCGACCTCAACAGACCCAGGCTCAACAAGCCCAGCGTGGTCGGCTCCGGCACGATCTCAAAATGATCGAACGACATGGTGTTGGGTGTGTACTTGGCATCCCAGTACACGACATCAAACCGGAAGGCATAGATCTTCGTGTAGTCCAGCGGAATGTTGTTGTACAGGTCTTCCGGCTGTTTGAAATCCTTCGTAGTCTCAAACCATCCCTCATCGACCTTCGCCGGCATGAACCAGCCGGCACGGGCGCCAAATTGCCATTGCTGACTTTGCGGGTCCCAGGTACCGCTATAAACCCGTAACCAGAGACCGAGTTCGTCACCCGACGGTGGGGTGCCGGTGCCCTTGTAATCGATCCGCCAGCGCAGCGTGATTTCGGTTTCCAACGACAAGTCCAGCGGATTGTTGCCTACCACGGGCTTCAAATCGGTCATCATGTACCCAGTCTGACCCTGCGGGCCATCTACCGAGACCGCCGTGCCACCATAATCAAGGTAAGGAGGTGGCAGCGGCGGGCGTGTGGAGATGAAGTCCAACGATGAGAAGTTGTTCACATACGCGGCGCTGGCCGTGGCGGCCCAGCCGGCCATCACTACTAACGTCAGCGTCTTTCTCATTTCTGCCTCCTTGAAAGGGCCTCAAACACCGAACCAAGCAGCGCGGCGTGGTCCCGCGTGGTCGTGACCACCAAGAGCAACGCACGCTCCGCTAACTGGCACCGCCAGTAGTTGCACTGCGATCCTGGTTGCGCGAGCTTGGCACCCCGGATGGCATATTCCGCCAAGCGACATAGCGCGGTGACGCGACTCAGTACTACCGTTCGCCTGCTCGCGATTCGCGACAGATTCGCCGCGTCGTGCCTCTTAACAGGGACTTGCCCATCTAGATGTCGCGTCTGCCGTTAAAGCCTAGGTAGGGTCGGCGGGAAGGGTCAAAGTTGGAGACAAAGAGAATAATCTACCGACGCTTGCTATTCTCTCTCCCGTATGTGGTCCTATAATATCGCGCCAGTTTTCCTGTCAAGCGGCATTTGAAATAGCGGAGCATCGCCTTCGGGCCACGTGGACGACATGGAAAACTGGCGCCGCAATGGTTGTCCGATAACAATGGGACTTAGTCATCGATGCGCGGCTGGCTGCCCATGCGCTGTTTCGATCCGCCGGTGAAACCTGTTTCGATATAACAGCAGGGGACGCCGCCACAGCGGCCGTCCCCTGCCGGAGGAGGGAGGTAGAGGCTGGGAGTCCTACGCGACCAGGTCGCAGGCGGCGTTGGCGAACCGAGCTCGCAGTTGCTCGACGATTTCCGCGTGCCGTTGACACACGCGCGACTCGCTGACACCGAGCACCGCTCCAATCGCCGCCATGGTCAGCTTCTCGTAGTAATAGAGAGTCAAGATCAACTTATCTTGCTCTTTGAGCCCGCGAGTTACGTATTCGCGGATCAACTCACGCTCCGTGTGATGAGCGGGTCCCGGGTTGGGGTCCACCGGTACCAGTCCGCCGACCCGCGAATCATCGTTTCGCTCGCCGGCGGACTCCAAGGAGACGCTGTGTGATGCCGCGACCGTCCGTTTCATCCGCATCAGCTTGCTCACCGACATGTCCATGCGCCGCGCCAGCTCCGTTGTGGTGGGCAGCCGTCCAGATTCGGCTTGGAACCGCTCTTCGGCGGCATTCAGACTTCTCTCGAAGTTGCGTCCCGAGCGCCCCAGCGGGTCGATCTCACGCTGCCAGTCGCGAATCGCCCCCAGTATCCGCTGACGGCAATACGTCTCAAACTTCACTTTGCGCTTCGGATCGAACGAGTTGACGGCTGCTATAAGCCCGTCGTAGCCGGCGCTGGCAAGTTCGTCGGCCGAGACCCGCGGCCACAGTCGGCGGGCCATGATCTCCGCCAGTTTGTGCACCAGCGGTACGTAATGTTCCACCAATCGGTTGCGTGCTTCGATCGAGCGGGTCTTGTGGTACTGCTTCCAGAGGGCGGCGACCGTGTCCTGCTTGGTCTTCATGGGTCGTGAAGCTCCAGGGGCGTCGGCTGTCGGACTCGGAATCAACCTCGGGCTACACACCGGCTGTCGGTTCTGTTGCGAAGTGACTTCGGCAGCCGAAAAGAGCGCCTTCTCCTCAACGGTGACGTGGGTTTTATCGAATCGTGACCGCTTATATCTTAAGCCAAAATCACACGAAGTGCGAGATTTTGTCGCATACAGTTTAACCCTATGTCTGCGCAAAATGGCAAACTACACAAACTACGTGCGTTAGTAAAACTGAGAGTTTTGAGAAAATTTTTCGTCGCGCTGCGCCAGCCATGCTGACGGACAGTCGCCAGTTCTGGCAACAGCAAGTGTTGTCGCTTTTCCCCAGTTGCACAGGCAAGAGCTGTGATGGCCGGCCTACGCGCGATCGGTTCGCCGTCACCCCTTCCGTTGGGTGGCCTGCTCGGAGGCCTGGAAGCCAGGTGACTCCCCGAACCCGAGATGCAGGTCGTCGTCGCCAGGGTTGGTCAGAAGGGCGGGTGGCTTGTATTGCTCGGCCAGTGATCGTCGATCCTTCAGCAGCCGCTGTTGCATCGCCTGGAGTGTCTCACTAGTGACTACCCGCACGCGCAACGGTCCTAGGCGTCCAGACTTGCGGCGTGAAGCGTACTCTTCGTTCTGCTTGGCCAATAGCTCATCCATGGCCTGGGCAATCGAGTCGTCGGCCGGAGGAGGCGCGTTCAGACGGTAGTAAGGGGGATCATCCCAGCAAGGCGCCAGGACGAAATCAAACCCAGAGAGCCCCAGTCGCTGCCATGCTTTCATCGCTGCCGCCACTACCTGATTCTCAGTCAGCTTCTCACCAGCAACTGAAGCCACTCGTCCCGCGCGGTAGCGGAATTCGACCAGTGGTGCTTGCCTGAGTGTGCCGTGAACGCGCACGACATCATCGAGGCGGTAACGCAACAGTCCTGTCGTATTGCTGAGAACGACCGCATACTCCTGCCCAATCTCCAATTCCTTCCACCACAACGTGGTCGGGTGTTCGCGATCCGCCTCGTTGGCTGGGATGAACTCGAACACCGCCGACGTGACGTCCAAGACGCCAATCGGTGTGTTGTCCTCTAGGGGGATGCTGACCCGCCCCTCGCTGGCCAGAAGACCGATGTCGCGTACCGGCAGCGCTCCCCACCAATCCGCAAGTCGGGGCAGGTAGTGGCTCAAGCTGCCGCCGGTCCAGCAAGCCAAGAACTCCAGCTTCCAATAGTCTCGGGGCCGCAATGCCCCCAGGCGGTCACGCAGTTCGGTCAGCTCGGCGGCCCGGCACGGGTCAGGTCGCAGTCTTCGCGCAAGTGCCTGTCGCAAGGCCACGTCCGGCACCATCTCCCCTGACAGGGTTCCGTCGTGAATGTCGCGAATCAGCGCTTCACTGTGCTCATTTGCCACGCGGGCCATCTGGATCAACGTGGCCGGGTTGGCCGTGATGGCGAAGGCCACATCGCGGCAGATTCCCAGACGCATCAGCGCGTAATAGCGCGCCACCGGCGGTTCGATCGCGGCAATCTCCGGCCGGTCGACGTAGAAACGCCGGACAATGCGTTTCTGCGTGCGGGCCAGCAATCCGGTGATCGCACCGACAGGCGTGCCGGCAGGTGTGCGTTCCGTATCGTGGCGTCCGCTGCACTGGAGAATTGGGCGCAAGACGGCCCGTGGGTGGTCGCTCAACATCTTCAGTCCGAACGTGTTCCAGCCGCGGCGATAGTCCGCCACGAATTGCTGTGTGACCGGGATGCGTTTCGGAGCAGCAGTTGTCCCGCTACTGGCGGCGAACATGACGACTTTGACGTGCGGTGCGAACAGCGCGCGAGTGTCGCCGTCGCACACCCGGTCGATCCAAGGGCGATAGTCCTCGTAGCGAAGCAGGGGCAGTGCGGCGCGCAAGTCCCGCACGCTTCTGATCTTGTCAAGGTGATTTTTGCGCCCGAATTCGCTCTCGCTCACCACGTCCAGCGCCCGTCGCAGAGATGCGGCCTGCGCTGCTTCAACGGCGTCGAGGGCAGCGAGAAAGCGCCTGTAGACCCCACGCGCATGCGCTTGTGCCAGCTTGGCAGCAATACGTTCTAGCAGGCCCGGCATGAGTGTCGTGCCGTGACGGTCAATTGGTCAACGGAGTCTTTTCGGCACCACTGGGCCGCGCCCGGACACGCAGGCGCGACGCCTCGGTCGGCGACGAGGACTTCCCGATCTCGCCCGCGTCCTCCGCCCGCGCCAGGTACCGGTTGAAGAAGCCGGTCGTCAAGCGCGCGTAGAACTCCGGGTGATGGATCACCGCTTGGTTATGCCGTGCCCCGGGAGCGATCCATAACGCTTTGGGATGACCCGCCAAGGCGTACAGCCGGCGACTCTGTTCCACCGGCAGGTAAGAATCCTTCTCCCCGTGAATGAACAAGATGGGTCGCGGCGTCATGCGCTGTATGGCCTTACGGACCGAGGGAAAGCGGCAGCGGAACTCGCGCCGTGCGAAGTGGAACATGGCCCAGCGCAGGAAGCGCCAGAAAGCGGGTGGATGGTTTTCGTACACGAAGCGCACCTTGGCGAAGATGTACGCCCAGCGCTTCATGAAGTACTCGATAGTCGTGTCGGTGCTGAAGGCTCCGTCGGCCACGATGGCGCTGATACGCGGATTCTCCGCCGCTGCCAGGATCGCCGCGCAGGCCCCGCGCGAGATCCCGAAGGCGCCCAGCTCGACGGGGTAGCGGTTCTCCTCCAGCCAGCGCTCGGCGAAGGCCACGGCCCCGCGCATGTCATCGAGGTCGCGATCCGTGACCCATTGGCGCGGCGTGTAGTCGGGGCCGCAGGGCGACTGTCCGTGTCCGCGGAAGTCGAAGGTCAGGATGTCATAGCCGGCCGCCTGCAAGGGTCGGCAGTACCTAGCACACGAGTGCATGTCGGCGCAGAATTCGTGGGCAAACACGACCATGCCGCGCCTCGGCACCCGCGGGTCGGCCCGCACGACCATGCCCTGGAGTGGCAGGCCGTCATAGGCCGGGAAACTAACCGGCTCGCCGCTCAGTCGGTCGAAGTCCAGTGGGCTGCGTGCCAGGGGCGGCTTCGTAGTACGCATGATGTTCAGCGAGATGCGCACGTATTTCATGATGATCATCGTCGGCACGACGATCAGCGTGGCCATCGTCGAGACTATGACGACTAGCGCCCAGTTCCTGGTCAGAGCGTCGATGACTGACCAAGCCAGCACCAACCGCGCCTCCGTAGATGGGGTGGCAATGCAATGCTAACCGCAGCACCGCGTGAGCGGCACAACGTGCTCCGCTACCAACGCATTGCCGTCCAGCGCCCGGGGACCATCTTAGTCGGCAGTTGCGCGGCCGTCCACTTCGCGCCGCCGGAGTCACGTGCCGCCGGCGCCGCATCTGGTCGGGCTGTGGTTTAGTATGCGGCCATGTCGGTGCGCTTACAGTCCATCCACGCTGTCGATAGCGCTCGGCGCCGGACCGCCATCGTGCTTACCGGAATACTGCTGGTCGGCGGCTTGGTGCGCCTGGCCGGGCTGACGCGCGTGCCGCCAGGAATCAACCCCGATGAGGCGGCTAATGCCTGGAACGCCTACTGCTTGCTGAAGACCGGACAGGATCAGTGGGGGCAGCGTTGGCCGATCTTCTGCATGCGTGCGATGGGCGAATACCGCAGTACTTTGTTCGCCTATGCCCTGTTGCCGTTTCAGGGGGTCGGCGGGCTCGACGAGTACACGACGCGCTTGCCAGCGGCGCTGGGCGGTCTGCTCACCATCGTGGTGCTCTACGCGCTGGTTGCCCGCCTGTTCGGCCCGGGCACCGCCTTGCTGGCGGCCGGCCTGCTGGCGGTGAATCCCACGCACATCCAGATGAGTCGTTGGGGGCACGAGGCCGCCCTGACCCCGTTGTTGACTGCCCTGCCGGTGCTGGCCGCGCTGTGGGCCGGTCTGCCTTTCGACGATGCCGATCGTCCTGCGCGACTGCGGCGCGCGATCGTCGCCGGACTGGTGGCGGGGGCCGCCTGCTACGGTTACCCGGCGGTGCGGCTCTTTTTGCCGCTTTTCCTGGGCTGCGGCGCGGTAATCGCCATTGGGAGCTATTGGCGTTGTCTGCAGATACGCGGCCAGGCGCTCGCCGTCGGCGCATATGTGGCGGCGTTCACCTTTACCTTCGCCCCATTGCTCTACGAACACATCCGCGCGCCGGACACGATCGGACGACGCGGCCGGACAACTTGGTTGTGGTCTGCCGCAGACCCGGCCGCGGCGCGCTTCGCCAAGGTGCTCGACCGTTACGCGGCCCATTTCGGCCCGGACTTCCTTTTCCGGCACGGCGACGCGGACGAAGTGGCTTGGACTGCCGGCGTGGGATTCCTGCCGTGGTATGCGCTGCCGCTCATGCTGGTCGGCCTGCTGGTCTCGTTGCGGCGTGCCCACCGCAGTCGCGCCGCCCGGGTGCTGTTGGTCGGGGTGCTGCTTTATCCAGCGGGGGATTGCCTCAATTGGCACATCAGTCTGCATGGGCTGCGCAGCTCGGCCGGCTTGTGGGCGCTGATCACGCTGGCCGCGGTGGGAACGAGCGACCTGTTCGAGCGACTGCGCCGGACCGGCCATTGGGGTTGGACTGTCTCCGCTGCCGTCGCCCTGGGGGCGGCAGTCGCGCTGGAGTCGGTCAGCTTCGGGCGTACCTATTTCGGCGAGCGCCCGCGCCAGATCGCCGTCTATCACGGCAACGCTGCGGACTTACTGGCGGCGTGTAAGTGGTTGCGTCCGCGTCTGGAGCGCTATGACGCCATCATCTGCACGACGACCGACCTGAATCAGCCCTATCTCACGCTGCTGGTGGGGCTGGCGCATGACCCGCGGTGTTGGTTCTCCGAGCCGCGGCAGTGGCAACATGCCGGCAACTGGGACCAGTGCACACGCTACGGCAAGTTCCACTTTCCGCGGGCCGATCAGCGTGCGACGGTGTTGGACGAGCTGCGCGCCGCTGGTCAAGCGCAGCGTGTCCTCCTGTTGCTGCGTCCCGGTGAAGCCTCCCCCGGCAGAGTGATCAAGCGGTTCTTTTCGCCCGACGGTCATCCAGCGCTGATAGTCCGCGAGCTTACGTTGTAGCCCGGCGCGGCGCGAGGCTCTCTGATGTCACGGGGCTAATGGGGACGGTCTAGCTATTTGAAGTTGCGCAAGTTGAGGAGCAGCTCGACTTCCCCCAGTGGCATTTGCAGCGCGTCAGCGATCACGATCGCCGACGCGCCGGCATCGGCCATTTCGTACACCCGCTGCCGACGCTGCTGGTATGTCCCGGGGCCGACACAACTGGATGACGCAGTGGACTGGGCGCCCCTGGGCATCGTCACTTCCTGGGTACCGGACTCCTGCGGCGTGGAGTCAGCGCTGGCAACGCCGTCTCGGGGGGTGGCGTCCGCTTGCAGCGCGGTTGGGCGGTGCGGCGCCGCTTTGCGTGGCGCGCTGTCTGCGAACAATTGTTCCAGGCGCGCGATGCGCTCGTCAGCCTCGCGGATTACTGCCTCGAGCTTGGCGAAGCGCGTATCGACCTGCGCGCTGACCCGGCGCGACACCTCTTCGAGCTGCACCAGCAAATCGTCCATCGACTGATGCAGTTCACGCTGATCGCGCAGGCGGGCTACTTGCTCGCGAGCGACCTGACGTGCCGTGGCCTGCCTTTGCTGACTACGGCGCAGCATGGCCACCGACAACATGACCAGACAAAGCATGATTACCAGCAGCGCCAGCCCGTTATCCACTGCCGCCATCAGGCTGCTGTTCATGTCGTCGCGTCCACTCGCGCAGTGCCGCCTGCTGCACCGCCCGCAGCGCTACTCCGTTCGCGCGGGCCGCCGCCGCACAATCCTCGTACTCCGGCCACACCCGCAACACGCGCTGACCATGCCGCCCGATTTTCAGCCGCACCGTTCCGAACGGCGTCTCAACCGTCTGCTCTTGGCGGGCCAGCTTGCGGCGATGAGCAGCGTGCCGGCGCACGCCGAAGGTCGTTGTCTCTTCGAAGATCACGTCCTCCAACGCGGCGGCGTCAGTCGGCCGGCACAACACCGTCAGGAGCTGCCCCGGACGACCCTTCTTCATCATTATCGGCACGGTGTAGGCGTCCAGAGCACCGGCCTCCAACAGTCGCGCAACTGCGTGCGCCAGCGTCTGGCCGCCAACATCATCCATGCTGGCTTCCAGCACCATGATCTGGTCGGCCTCGCTGTCGGCTGCCGCCGCGTCGATCAGTTCTCCGACCAGGACGCGCAGCACGTTGGCGCGTGTTTGGTTTTCACGCATGCCGGCTCCGTAACCGATCGCGACCAGCCGCATGCTGGGCAGCGGTCCGAAACGCGTGGCCAGCGTGGTCAGAATGGCCGCCCCGGTCGGCGTGGTCAGCTCCGCCGCCTCATTACATTCGGTTAGCGGGACACCACGCAACAGTTCCGCAGTCGCCGGTGCCGGGACCGGCAAGACCCCGTGGGCACAAGTGATCGTTCCGAATCCGGTCGGGATCGGCGAGCATTGGACACCTGCGATGTCCAAGGCTTCCAGACCGGCACAGGCACCGACGATGTCCACCAGCGCGTCGTCGGCGCCCACTTCGTGGAAATGCACCTTTTCGACCGGGATGCCGTGGACACTGGCCTCGGCCTCGGCCAGGCGCCTGAATACGCGCGCGGCTTGTTGGCGCACTGCGGCACTAAGGGGAGCCCGCTCGATCAGAGCCAGGATTTCTGGCAGGTGCCTGTGGTGGTGCTCGCGCGCGGGGTCGATCCGGACCTGCAAATGCGTGGCTGACAGTTCGCCGCGCCGCACGGTCGAGACTTCCAGCGTGACGCCTTTCAGCCCCAGGGCGGCGACAACTCTTTCCAGCACTGTCGGCGACAGGCCGGCATGCAGCAGGGCCGCGAGAATCATGTCGCCGGCTGCCCCCCCGAAGCAGTCGAAATACGCGCAGCGCATGGCGGCTACTGTCCCGCGGGTGCCGCTGCTGGTTGCGGTGGTGTGTCGAGCTGCTCCGGTGGCGCCGTTGCCGCAGTGGCCGAGGCGGAAGCCGACTTCGCTGCGGGCGCGCCCGCTGGCGCCGGGCCCGACTTTTCCGCGAACGCTTCGCGCGGGGCCGTTAGCACCATTACCATGTGCCGCCCGTCCATCGCCGGAGGACGCTCGACACGCACTTTCGGCCCCAGCTCTTCGAGGATCGACTTGAACACCTCCAAGGCGATTTCTTTGCGGAAGCGCTCGCGACCACGGAAGACCATCGTGAACTGCACCTTATGGCCCCGCTGGAAGAACTTGATGGCCTGTCTGACTTTGATGTCGCGATCGTGCGTGTCGGTTTTCGGCCGCAGCCGGATTTCCTTGAGCTGCTGTTCCTGATGCTTCTTGACGTGCTTCTTTTGGCTGTACTTCCACTTGCCGTAGTCCATCAGCCGGCATACCGGCGGGCGGACGTTCGGCGCCACCTCCACCAGGTCCAGGCCGGCCTCGCGGGCCAGCCGCAGAGCCTCATAGTTGGGCATGATCCCCAGTTGCTCGTTGTTCTCCCCGATTACCCGAACGGGTGACACTCGGATTTGCTCGTTGCAGCGCAGATTCAGGTTGATGGGCCTCACCACCTTTCCAGCCGCGGCCGTGTCGGCGGCCGCGGATCACGTCGCCGTCTGGCCCGCGGCGACGGGGGCCGTTTCGCCCCGATTAGCGATCTCCAAGGCGCACGCGGCCAGAAACTCGGGCACGCTGAAACTTCCGTATTGCTTGCCCTCGCGCGTACGCACATTCACCGTGCCGTCGGCGGCTTCCTGCTCGCCGACCACCAGGATGTAGGGAATCTTCATCAGCGTGGCCAGACGCACCTTAGCACCGATCCGCTCATCGCTGTTGTCCAACTCGGTGCGCAACGGTGCCGCCTGACACAGCTCGAACACCTGCCGTGCATAGGCTTTGGACTTGGCACTGATCGAACATACCCGCGCCTGCACCGGTGCCAACCACAAGGGAAACGCGCCGGCGTAGTGCTCGATCAAGATGCCGACGAAGCGTTCCATGCTGCCGTACAGCGTGCGGTGCACCATGACCGGGCGATGCGGGCGATTGTCGTCGCCGATGTAGGTCAGCCCGAAGCGCTCCGGCAAGTTGTAGTCGCACTGCACCGTGCCGAGCTGCCACTCGCGCCCCAGACAATCACGCGCCACGAAGTCGATCTTCGGGCCGTAGAAGGCCGCCTCGCCCACTTCCTCCGTGTACTTGAGCCCCGCCCCACGCACCACCGAGCGCAGCGCCCCTTCCGCCAGTTCCCAGTTTTCATCTGAGCCGACGTACTTGCTGCTGTCCTTCGAGCGCAGCGCCACCCGCACCCGGTAATCCTTCAGCCCCACCATCTCCAGCACGTGTTTGGACAGCTCCACGCATTCGGCGATTTGCTCAGGCAGTTGCTGTGGCGTGCAGAAGATGTGCGCGTCATCCTGGCAGAAGCCGCGCACACGCGTCATTCCCCCGACCTCCCCGGACTGCTCGTAGCGGTAAACCTGCCCGAACTCCGCCAGCTTGACCGGCAGATCGCGGTAACTGCGGGCTTCCGAGGCGTAGATCTGGATATGCCCTGGACAGTTCATCGGCTTGAGCAGGTAGCCGTCCTCACGCTCCAGCCAGGTGCGGATCCGACGCTGACGCTCGGCCGCCGGCGCCTCCGCCGGGTAATCGCGCAGATCCGGATGCTCGGCCGACAGGCGCGCCAGCAACTCCAGCTCCGCCGACGTGGCCCGTTCCGTCGGCTGCGCCGCCACCATCTCCCATAGCTCATTAAGCCGACGGGACCGCTCGGACTCGAACAAGGGCGGATACTGGCTATCCTTGTAGTAAGGAAAATGACCGCTGATGCGAAACAGCTCCAGCCGCCCGATATGCGGTGTATAGACCATCTGGTAGCCGTGCTGGAGCAGCTTCTTGCGCAGCTCTTCCTCCAAGATGTGACGGATGATCGCGCCGGCCGGTTTCCATAGGACCAGGCCCGGCCCCACCAGCGGACTGATGGTGAACAACCCCAGCTCTTGTCCGAGACGGCGATGATCACGCCGCCGCGCCTCCTCCAACATTTGCAGGTGCCGCTCCAGAGCCTGACGGTTCGGCCAGGTGGTACCGTACACCCGCTGCAACATGGGCTGGCTGGCATCGCCGCGGTAATAGGCCCCCGACACCTGCATGACCTTGAAGGCGCCGATACGCGACGTGCTGGGCACGTGCGGACCGCGGCAGAGATCCTCGAAACAGCCGCTCCCCGGAGTCCCGGTCACGTAAAAACTGAGCGTGTCTCCGTCGGCTCGCTCAGCATTCTCGATCTTGTAGCGGTTGCCCTCCGCCCGCAGTTTCTCCATGGCCTGATCGCGCGGCAGCTCGTAACGCGTGAACGGACGATCCTGCTTGACGATCTCCGCCATCTTGAGTTCGATCCGCAGGAAATCCTCGGGCGTCAGATTGTGATCCAGGTCGATGTCGTAATAGAACCCGTTCTCAACCGGCGGCCCGTAGGCCAGCTTGGTTTGCGGCCAGAGCGTGCAAATCGCTTCGGCCATCACGTGGGCGCAGCTATGCCGCGCGACCTCCAGGCCCTCCGGGTCGTCGAGAGTCAGCGGCTGCAAATCGACTTCCGAGCCGTTCAGTGGCGTGCTGAGGTCTACCACGGCGCCGTTGACCTTGGCTGCCACGGCCTGGCGCGCCGCTGCTGGGGCTGCTGCTTGCAACGCATCGATCACGCGCGCGCCGACCGGCAGCTCGACGACCTTTCCGTCGGGTAAACGCGCCTTCAACATGTAGCGGGGGTCCTCATGGGCGTGTAGCCGCATACCGGGTCACGCCAGACCGGGATGCACGCAGATGGCAGAAAGGTGGTGGCGAGATGAACCTGTCAGCGAGAGCACCGCCCCGGCTCGCGCCATTAGCTCCTAGCATCACGCCTGATCCCTGCGCTTCATCCTTCAGTTCACCCAATTCAGATGTGGAGCGCAAATCGCTCCTTCAGTGCACTTTATCGGCTAACGCAAATAAGTCAACTAAGGATCGCCCACCGGTCGTGGACGTTCATGGTTCCCGCCTGAGCCCCCCAAGCGGCCGAGAGAACCGTCGCCGGGCTTGCAATTGGCTTGGTATGAATAAGCAGTGGTCGCCAGCATGCACAGCAGAATTGGCATGAACAACGACCGCCCGCTGGTCCAGCCACGCAGTGTGCTGCCGATAGCAGGCACGAGCGTGTCGGCAACAACGAAGAAGCCCAACACGAACAACGCTGCTCCATACAGGCTGGTCATGATCATGCCCATCGCCCGGGGCGACACGATCCCCAATACCAAGCCCCCGCTGGCGAGCAGGGCGATGCCGATCCAAGCGGGTGCGCCTTTAAGTCCAAGCTGCGCCGCTAGATAGGCGGCCAAGCCCCCCCACGTCACTGCATTGGCCAGCACCGCCAGATGACGGGGCCACGCCACGGCGGACATGCCGGCAACCACAGCGCCCGGGATGGCGGTTGCCTGCGGGTAGATGCCGACAGTCTCTCCGAGTGCCAGTCCGGCTCCGAAACCGATTCCGGAGCAAATTACGACTAATAGAAACCGTATTATCCGCAGTCCATGGCAGCCGGCTACCAACCCAGCCACCAGCAGAACCAGCCCGGTCCATATCGACTGAGCGAGCGCCCAGCTCACGAGTTGACCTTGGTAGTGAAGAACACTCATCATGCGACGACAGCTCCCGGCTGCATGGGGATTATCGTCAAGCGGCCCCCCCCCAAGGAGTCAGTTCCGCGGCCCGCAAACACTGGGTCCTTGGCGCTCGACCGAGGCTCGCCCGGTGCTTCAGCGGAAGCCACCAGAAAGCGAGTGTCGGGACATGCGTGGTGTCGGTTCACCACCCGGATTTCGTGAAACTCGCGAGCGGCTTGGGAGGCGCAGACGCGCTCCCGAATGGTTTCGCACAGCTCCGCGACCAGTCCTATGCCGCCGTCGGCGCACCAGCCGGAGCAGGGGAAGTCGGTTTTTTCCCAAAAAGGCCCAAGTCCGCCAGATTGTAGAGCAACGAGACGCCCCATAGTACAGCCGCGACGACTAGCCCCCATTGGTTGACCCATGGCAGCGCGGCTGGCCAGCAGGCGTGAGCTGCGCTGTTGACGGCCACCAGTACTAACCCGGTTCCGAAGGACGCTGCCCAGAAGGCTCGCGTAACTCGCGGCAGCAGGAGACCCAGCACCAGGCCAGCCAGCCCGGCGGAGAGCACGATCGTGTAGAAGCTCGGTTGGAAGTTCGGCACGGTAGAAGAGAGGTGCGTCCAGAGGTCATGACCCTGCGTTTGCCACGTGACGGGCCGGTCGCTGGCGGATCCGTTGGGCAGCGTTACTAGCTGGCGGCTCCTGTCCAATCCGGACGCGAGGTAGGAGTTTAGTGGGCCGCGCAATACCTGCCCGGTGTAAATGGAGAGGCCCACGACGATCAGACACACGCCGGCTAGTACAGCCAGCCACAAACGCAGCAGTAAAACACCCAACACCAGCCCGATGCCAGTGCCAACCGCCACGCTAGGCCAGAAAGGCGTGGAGAGCCCCCCACTGACGAGCTTGCCACCAGCCGCACCCAACAAACCGAAGCACACCGACGCCAAGATTGGCGCCAAGCGTGCGCCTTTTACAAGGAAGACAAATCCCAACAGTGCCGTGACCGCGGCTACCGTCATGGGGAGCCAGCCGGCCCCGGGCGGAATGTGGCGATTGAACGTCTCGAAGATCAGTTTTGGTAAGTCATTCGTATCCATGACGACTCTCCCTCAGCCCGTACATCACTGGCACAACGGTAATAGGTTCTGCTCTATCCGATTCTACCCGGTACGCGGGTCACCGATCTTGATGACCGAGCCGCGCACGTCAATTGCGTCGTCCGGCAGGCGGCCGCGCTCAATATATAACGTTCTCAGCATCTCCAACTTGCGCTGTGCTGGCGGCTCAATGGGGTATTCCTCGCCTGGGGGCAGTCCCCAATGAACCACCCCGCGCGGATGCACGGTGCGAATACGAAGCCGACCAGCGAACGGATCGCGCCGCAGCTTCCAATTCGACACGTCGATCGCTCTAAGTGACGAACGGAACGGAACTTCGCCTCTGGCGGTAGCTTCTTTCAAGTAGCGCGCCAAGGTCAAACCAGCCCGCAGGTCTTCCCCGGGCCACGGCTGGCCCTCGGCTGGCACCTCCCCCGAAACGCCGGTAATGCGCAGCCAGTCGTTCCAGAAGCTATCTTCAATGTACTCAAGACGATAGGTCCGCGGGAGCGGCAGGCGAACACCCTCGCGGTCCACGCGATACACCACTCCGTCGCGTTCGACGAAGGCGAATGGCTCGCGGTACTTGGCTCGCACACGCACGCGGCCATCCGGTCGCTTGGTCACGCGGACAAGCTCTGCGACCCAGGGTGATGCTTGGAGGTTTGAGGCTACTCTCCTACAGAGGCCGTTGTCTGCGACATTATCGGACCTTGTTACCCCGGCAGCACCCTCGATTTCTGCTCGAATCTCCTGCCCGCCAGGTCCGGATAGCCACTCTGGCAGGTCCACCAGCTCTACATGACATTCGGCGAGGGCCTGTTCCGCCGTCACACTCTGGTCGATTGTCGCCAAGCTCCAGCAGACGCCGGCCAGCGCAACTATCCAAGCCAATCCCTGCCCAACTTGCTTCCAAGTGGCGGTAGATAAGCGCCAGCCGTGGGCCGCCGCAGACACAGCGTGCCGCGCTGGCACAGCATTGATGCGTCGCTGCCTGCTCACGCGGGTGTCTCCAAGGCCAGGCGCACCAGTCGGTCCACAAGTTCGTCGAACGAAATCCCAGCGTGGGCGGCAGCTTTGGGAACCAAGGAGTGACTCGTAAAGCCTGGCAAAGTATTGATTTCCAGGAACCATAGTCGGTGGGAAAGGTCCACCATCCAGTCTACGCGTGCCAAATGCCGACAGCCGATCAGCTCGAAGACCCGCCGACTGAGTGCCTGGGCGCGTTCGAGTAGTGCTGCCGGATAGCCGGCGTCGAACAGGTATTCCGTGCCCTCGTCGATGTATTTGGCATGGTAGTCGTAGAACGGTCGTCTGGGTCGTACACAGATCGGCGGCAGGGGCTGGCTGCCGAGCAATCCTACTGTAAGCTCTTCTCCTACAACGAATTGCTCGACCAAGGCGCGGCCGAACTGACTGATCGTTTCCCGCAGCGCTGGCAGAAGGTCTTCCGGTTGCCGCACAACAGCCGTGCCTACGCTGCTGCCCTGATCGACGGGTTTGACGATGAGAGGCAATGGCAGGGTGGATTGGGGGGTGTCTTGTAAGCGGCGGTCGTCCCAGATTTCGTAAGGTGGCGTGTCAATACCCGCTTCTGCGACCAGCCTCTTGCTGGCGACCTTATCCATAGCCAAGGCCGAACTGCGAGCATCAGAACCGACAAACCGCAGTCCGCGGGCGGCCAGCAGACCCTGAACCGTTCCGTCCTCGCCGAAGGTTCCGTGCAGGGCGGGGAAAACGACGTCGGTGGGCTGGTCGAGGGCTTCGAGCTGCTCCGGACCGATGTCGGAAACGAAGACGTCATATCCGCGCCGGCGCAACGCCGCCGCCACCGCTCGACCACTTTCCAAGCTTACGGCACGTTCAGCACTCGGTCCCCCGCAAAGCACCGTAACGCGCAAGGGGCGCCGCCGAGATTCGGAGGGGGGTGGCGGTGGTGCGATGAACCCGGGCATGTCGACCTCCGGTCACCAGATCTCAATCTCCAGCTCCAACTCAACGCCGGTCTGGTCGCGCACCCGTTTCCTGGCCAGGTCGATCAGAGTCAGCACGTCGCCGGCTGTGGCACCAGGATGCGCTATGATGAAGTTCGCGTGCCGCGTACTGATTTCCGCGCCGCCGCAGCGCGTGCCCTTCAAACCAGCTTCGTCGATGAGTTTGCCAGCGGCGTGGCCGGGGGGGTTCTTGAAGATGCATCCGGCGGAACGTGCCGAGACCGGGGGCTGGGTGGCGTACTTTTCAGTCCAGATGGCGCGGAATCGCTGCATGGCGGCATCACGATCGCCCGCTGCCAGTTCGAGTGTCACTTCAGACACGACGCCGCCGTTAAGGTTGCTCGTACGGTAGCCGAGAGCAAGCTCGTCCCTGGCGTACAGGCGACGTTGACCGTCGGGCTGGACTATTCGTACGCGGCGCAGGAAGTCTCCCAAGTAGCCGTACTTGCCGCCGGCGTTCATTCGCGTCGCCCCGCCGATGGTGCCGGGTATGCCGGCCAGGCGCTCGAGGCCGACCAGACCGCGATCGATGGTTGTTCGGACCAGGCGTGGCAGGTCGGCGCCTGCGCGAGCGGTGACGGTGGGCGGATCGATCTGAGTACGTTCCCAGTAGACATGGGTGAGCTTGATGACGGCGGCATCCACGCCGGCGTCACGCACCAAGACATTGGCTCCGCGACCGAGGATACGCCAGGGTATTTGGCATTGCCCGCAGCGGGCCAACAAAGCCGCCAGCTCATCCTCGTCACGGGGCGTAAAGAGCCAGCGGGCCGGTCCGCCCAGACCGTACCAGGTATGCTCGACGAGCGGTGCATCAGGCTGGCAAATTTGCTCGAAGCCGCTCCACCAGTTCATCGGCGACCTTCCAGATATTGCCCGCCCCCATAGTTATAACCACATCGCCTGGGTGGGTTTCGCGCGCCAGCAGGGCGGCGATGTCGGCGAACTGCGGCACGTAGGCGGCTTGGCCGCCGGCGGCGTTGATTCGCTCCACCAGGTCTTCAGCCCGCACCAGCTCGCGCTCGCGCTGCGAATCGCGCACAAAGTAGATTTCGGGGACGACGACGCGATCGGCGGCGCCGAAGCTGCGAGCGAAGTCGGCCAGCAGAAAGCGGGTGCGGGAATGCTGGTGTGGCTGGAATACGCACCACAGATGGCGCGGGTTGTAGCGTTCGCGCGCCGCTTGCAGGGTGGCGCGGATCTCGGTGGGATGATGGGCGTAATCATCCAACACGAGCACCCCGCCGACCTCGCCGCGCCGTTCCAGACGCCGCCGAGCGCCGTGGAAGTCTTCCAGGGCTTGGCGCAGCGCCTCCCAGGGCACGCCGCAATCGTGTGCCAGCGCGACGACTGCCAGCGCATTGTCCACGTTGTGCCGGCCGGGCAGCCGTGGATGCAGGCGGCCCAGAGTGTTGCCGCGATACGCTACGTCAAAAGCGTAGCGCCCGTCCAGCAAGGTCATGTTCAGGGCGCGCCAATCGGCGTCGCTGACGGCTCCGAACGTTTGCACCGCGGTGGTGACTTCAGTGGCGATGGCCCGGCAGCGCGCATCAGCGGCATTGAGCAATACCAGACCGTCGGGTGGGATGCCGCCGGCGAAAGTCGCGAACGCCGCTTGGATTTCGTCGATGTTACGATAACAGTCGAGATGGTCTTCCTCGATGTTGAGGATTGCTGCCCGGCGCGGGTGCAGGTTCAGGAAGGAGCGGTCGTACTCGCAGGCTTCGGCGACGAAGTGCGGGCCGCTGCCGACGCCGCTGCCGCCGCCCAATTGCTCGACCACGGCACCGACGACGAAGCTGGGGTCCAGTCCGGCGCGGCGCAGGACGAACGCCAACCAGGCAGCAGTGGTGCTTTTGCCATGCGTACCGCTGATGGCGATACCGTCGTGGCGCGCCAGAACAGCGCCAAGTAATTCGGCATATTTCACTACCGGTATGCCGCGCCGCCGCGCTTCCACCAGCTCGGCCTGATCGCTCGGTATGGCGGCCGAGGCGACCACCAAATCAGTGTCTCGGGGTACGGAAGCTGGCAGGCCGTGCGCCGTGATGAGGGCGCCGGCTTCGGCCAGTTGTGTGATGGTGCGCGACAGACACTGGTCGGATCCGCTGAGGCGTGCCCCGCGTCGCAGCAACAAACCTGCCAGGGCTGACATCCCGCAGCCGCCGATACCGACCAAATGAATGCGCAGTTTCTCAGGCTCGCCGTGAATCAGGCGGGCCAGGACCTCCGCGGCGGGAGAGGTGATGATTGGGCTCATGTTGACCGCCGTTGCTGAACTTCCTTGTCCGGTCCCGACGGTTTGGTTGGCGCGCTGGCAACCGGGTCGACAAGGGGTCTGAACCGGCCGCCGGTCCTAGACTATACTGGACGCCTCGGGATTCCGGTGTCGCCGTCCGTGGCAAGCGCGCCCACGCCGCGGCCGCGACCGGTATTCTATCAGGTGGACGCGCGTGTCAACACTTTCGTTGGGCGGCGCCGAGCACTGGGCTGGCGGGGCGACGAGCGAACCGTCAAGGTTTTCGCGTCTGGCCTTCGTCCTAGCTGTGATCTTGCTTGCGGCCAACTTCTTTCTCATCAGTCCACCCCCCGGCGAGACCTATCCCGGTGCCATTCCTTGGGCGGATCGTTCCGTGTTGCGACCGCTGACAGAACTCATGTCGCTGCGCGGTTGGGTGGTCAGTGTGCGCGGCGTGGAAGTCAAGGAGCTGGTGTTTCATTTGGCAGCGGCGGCTGGTCTGGCGCTGGTGGCTGTGCGGACGGTCTTTACTGGCGGCTCACAGAAGCGGCTGGCAGTTGGTGCGGCCGTGTGGGCCCAGCTTCTTCTGGCTGGTTGGGTGCTGGTGTCGCTGCTGAGCAGCTTGTGGTCGGGCGACGCGCGACCGGCTTGCGGGCAGGCCCTGATCTACGCCGTCGGGTTGGCCTGGGCGGTCTCACTGGCGGCGACGCTCGATCGTCGTCACGCGCTCGGTGTTCTCTACGCTTCGGCAGCGATCAGCGCGGTCGCTGCGGCCTTATGCGTCTGGTATTACTACGAGCGCAATCCATACCATCGTCCGGGTTTCCCGCTGGGGAATCCGGTGACGCTGGGGGCGGCGATTCTGCCCGGCTTCATAGTGGCGTTGATGTTGCTGGCGGCAGTGCTGGAAGGGTGGTTTGCCGGGTGTCAGGCCGAGCGCAAGTCGTTGCCCGCTGCGTCTCGCGGCCAAGTACCGGCCGCAAGCCATCAGGATGGTCAGCGGACGCCGACCCGCCACGTCCGCGGGCCGGTCTGGCGCTGGGGCGGTCCGGCTCTGGGGGCGCTGCTCGCCTTGGTTCCCATGGTCTGGTGCCTGATCCTGACGCAGCCGCGCGGCGCTATCCTGGCCTTGGTCGTGAGTCTGGTCGCCGCGCTGGTGGCTCGCGTACGGCGCGAGGCGCGCTGGGTACTGGCGGTGGTAGCTGCTGCTGGATTGGCAGTCGGCGGCTGGTGGTGGTACTCGGCGTCGCGGCTAGACGTGACGATGGCGCGCGGGGCGACCGTGCGCTTTCGCCTGTACGCCTGGCGTTACGCCGCCGAGCTGTGGAATGCCTCGTCCTGGTCGCGCGTGGCGGGGTTGGGAGCCGGGGCCTATCCGCGTTTGGCGGGTGCCCAGGCTGTCCGGGACCGGGCCTTGGATCCGGCAGCCTTCATGGGCGAGATTGTGGAGCATGCGCACAATGAGCTGTTCGAGGTGCTGAGTGAGATCGGGTTGGTGGGGGGTGTGACCTGGGTGGCTGGCATGGTGGCTTCGGTTGCGGCCGGACTGGGCTTGCTGCGTCGCCGGGGAAACTTGTATCAGCGCTGGATGTCTCTGGCCCTGTTGGCCGCCCTGATCGCGCTGCTGACCGAGGCACTGACGGGCAGCAGCCTGCGCCTGCCGGGCGTTCCGGCTGTCTTCTTCACGCTGCTGGGGGTGTTATGGGCGACGGCTGCCGCCCCACTGGAACCATCGGAAGCTACGAGACAACAGGCTGCGCCCGGGCGGCGACCGACAACCTGGTTGACGGCGCTGCTGATACTGGCGGCAGCGGCCACAGTGGGGGGATTAGGACTGCGGAACTGGAGCGGCGTTCAGGCCGAGTACATGGCCAACCGGGCATTCCAGGAGTCACGCTACGAGGTGGCGCTGGAGATGTCCCGGCGTGCGGAGGTGCGTCTGCTGGATCCAGTGCGCGTCCTAGCGGCTCGCAAATTGGCGTTGCAAGCGCGCTGTGCGTTGGCATACGGGGCGGTGGAACAATGGCGCAGCGCGGCGGATGGGCGGGCGGTGGATGAGCGCTGGTCGCGGGCTGTGGCCGAGGCACGCGCGGCATTCGATCAGGCCCTGTACTTGAGCGAGCTTGTGCCCGCTCTGGAATACACCGCCGGCCTAGCGGCGCGGTGTGCCGAATGGCTGACTGAGCTGCACGCCGCCGCGAATCCGCCCCTGGCGCACCAGTGGGCCTGTCAGACGGAGGCGGCCTGGCGCCGCCAGCGTGAACGCACGCCCTACGATGTGGAAACGCTGCTGGCACTTACGGGTTACCGCGCCACCATAGCGGAGCAGGTCGCCTTGCTGCGCGACGCGCTGCGCTTTGGCGACGCCCAGGGAGTCTGGCTGACGGTTCTGGCGAGACTGGCTGATGTGCCGGGCTTCGAGCCGACGCTGCGCGACTTTCTGGCAGCGGCCAGCCCCATCACCGCGCAGACCGATGTGGACTCGATCGTCGCCTCGATGGCGCCGGAGACCTATCGGCTGGCGGCTGCCTGGTACGGATTGCGCCACGAGTATGAGGCGGCGGCGGCGTACGCCGCGCGGGCCGCCGAGCTGTATGTATCGTTGCGGCCGCGTTTTCCGACGCTGGTGGCGACGGCCCTGGCGGAGCAGGCCGACTACACGTTGCGCGGGGCACCGGAGCAGGCGGCCGAGACGGCGCTGCCCTTGTTGAGGCGGGCGCTGGCCGAACTGCCGCCCATCCAGAAACACAAGTACGACGAATTGGCCCGACCGCTGCGGTTTCGCCTGGCGCTGTGTCTTCTGGCAGCGGATCGGAGCGATGAAGCCCTAGCCACTGTTTCGCAGGCCCTGGGCGAGCTGGTCCGGCAAGAAGGGGTGGTGGAACAGGTGCTGCGCCGGCTAGTGCAGGACTTGGCGACAGTGGGATTGCCGGCGGACAGAGTCGCGCGCATTAAGGAGCGCTTGTGCGCTCGGTTGCCGGCGGTGTGCGCCGGCGATCAGCCGAGCAGCAATCCGGCGACGACCGCACCGGCGGGAAACACTCGGTGATGGCCACGGGAGAACGGCATGCAGATTGGGATCACCTCTTTGGCGGGCTTGGCTCGTATCCGCGATTTCAAGAGCCGAAGGTGCAGCAGTTACGACCGGCGTGGCGGCAACCACGACTGGGTGGTGGTAGCGCCGGGCGCTCGGCACCGGCTGGCCGACATCGACGGTCCGGGCTGCATCAAACACATCTGGACCACCAACAGCCTGGCGCATGATCGGGATGCCATGCGCTCGACGGTGCTGCGCATGTGGTGGGACGGAGAGAAGACGCCCAGCGTGGAGGTGCCGTTGGTGGATTTCTTTGGGGGCGGCTTCGGCATTTGCAAGGACTTCTGGTCGCTGCCGCTGCAAATGAACCCGGATGCTGGTCGGGGCATGAACTGCTGGTTTCCGATGCCGTTCCGCCGCCACGCCCGCGTGGAAGTGCACAACGAGTGGACTGCGGAGCTACGCCTGTACTACTACGTGGATTACGAGCTGTATCCGCGCTGGGAAGAAGAATTGGCGTATTTTCACGCCCAGTGGCGGCGTGAGAACCCGACGCGTGGCTGGGGACGTCTGGACCTCAAGGGGCCGCCCAATGTCAAGAACCTGGAAGCGGCCTGGTCTACGCCGAACAGAACCGGTGCCGAGAACTACGTAATTCTGGAAGCGAGCGGTCGCGGTCAGTATGTCGGCTGTCACCTGGATGTGGACTGCTTCCAACGGGAGAAGAACGACTGGTACGGGGAGGGCGATGACATGATTTTCGTGGACGGCGAGCCGTGGCCGCCCAGTCTGCACGGCACCGGTACGGAGGACTACTTCGCCGGCGCCTATTGCCCGCGAACAGTGTTCAGCACACCCTACTGCGGAATCACGCAGTACAACGGAACGGGCTGGGGGCCGACCGAGCAGTACTGGCCGTTTCGCGGCAAGAACTCGCTGTATCGGTTTCACATTGAGGACCCGGTCCGGTTCGAGAAATCGATCCGGGTGACCATCGAGCATGGGCATAACAACAAGCTGAGCAACGATTATTCGTCGACAGCCTACTGGTATCAGTTCGAACCCCACGGACGCTTTCCGAAGCTGCCGACGGCACGCCAGCGCCTGGCGCGACCGGACTTTCCGCCGTTCGTTCCGGCCCCGGGAACGCCGGCCGGACCGCCGGCTTCTGCTAAGCGCCGCCGGCGGTCTTGAGTTGCGCTGGCGGCTACGGCCTGGTCGAAGCGGTGCTGTCGCCGCGCTAGTTCGACAGCCGACTGTTGGTACGTTCAGGGGATCAGGGAGAACTCTTCGGCCGGCACACTGCTCTGAGCTGCGGTCGGCGCTGTAATGGGGCTCCCCTCGGGCGCGCCTCCCAGCGCCGGTACGTCGAAAGGCAATTCGGTGGCCATTGCCGGAGGCCGGCCACCACGCTCAAGCAAGATTGACAGATGTCCGCCTGCCAAGAGCAGCGCCAGGGCGACCCACACCAGGGCGGCCAAGGTCAGCATGGCAGTCGTGTGCCAGCGGTGGCTACGCCCGATACTCGCCGCACGAGTACGCTGCTGGTCTGGTCCGCCGAGGATCGACAAAGGAGACTGAGCGGCAGATGCCGTGGTCTCACTCGACGTCGTTGGAAGTAGCTTCCGGGGAGCTTCCACTGACGAACGGACGTCGGGGGAATGTGCACCGTTCCAGCGCGCCCGCTGCCACAAGATTCGCCGCACCACGTCGCCGTTCCAGCGCTCGACCGTCCGCCAGGGTATTCCGGGCACGCTTGTTCGCTTGCCATCACCGTTGCTGCTGATGATGCGAATGTCGGCGCGCTCTAGTCGCACAGCGACGATCTCGTCGGAGTCGGCGTGGGCGTGTACGAGCGCACTGACGCGCCCGACGGCTCGTTTGCGGCTGCGAAAAGGGCGGTCCCCGATCGCCTCCCGGCGCGCAAAGTCCACGACCAAACGGTAGATGCTCCCCGTGCCTCCCAACTCCATTGCGACCGTGCCCTCGGCCGTATGCCGTAGCGGCGGCCGGCGTGAGTCCAGCCGCCGGTGTATTCGTGAACAACAGTAATCGTAGCCTAGTATATCCCCGGGGCGCTGGGGCGGCAACGCTCAATGGCGGTCGGGCCTCGTGGCGCTGGGTTGTCCGGCGGCAGCCTGGGCGGCCGCCAAAAGCTGTAGCAGCTTCGTGTGCCAGGGTGGGCCGCCGAGGTCCGGTCGCCAGATACGCTCCTGGGTGATGGCGGTGGCGACGTCTGTAGCCCGGCCCAGCCGCAGCGCCAAAGCCAGCCAGTTGTAGCGTGCCTCCCAGTAACGCTGCGGGGCGTGCTGGAGGATCGAGGGGTCGGCCAGCAAAGCCTCCCAGGCCTGCTGGGCGCGGCGCAGGTCGTCGGTGGAAGCGGCGTCGCCTAGCTGGCCCGTCAGGATCAGCGCGCTGAGATGCTGGTAGTTGCCGTTGCGGGGGTTGCGGGCGAGTAGTTCGCTGACTGCTTCCTGGGCGGCTGGTAGCCGGCCGGCGTAGTAGAGCATTTGGGCACGAGCGGCCTGCACCGGCTCCAGGTGGGCTTGCCGACCCTGGTCCGCTTGCACCCACTTGAGCAGCTCATCGAAGGTTGTTAGAGACTCGGTAGCCAGTGCCCGCGCCGCTTCAGTTTCTCCATTCTCCGACAGGCTCCGCACTTGTTCTTGCACCGCTGCCGCCAAGGCCGCCAGGGTCGGACCGACCTGCTCGGGCGGGGCGGCCCGCAGGAATTGCTCCAGGATCGCCGCCGCCTGCTCGAATCGGCGTAGCCCGCGATAAGCGCGCAAGCGAACCGCCAGCACGCGGCCCAGCAGATTGCTATCTGGATAGGCGGTCTCGAAGTCGGTCAGGGCTTCCAAAGCGGCTTGGTAGTCTTCCACGCCCGTGGAGGACAACAGTTCCGCTGCTGCCAAGGTCGCTTCGGCTGCCCAACGTCGGACGTCAGCGTGCTCCAGCTTTCGAGAAGCGCGTTGCCGGGCCTCTTCGGCATAGCGGCGCAGCGCTGCGGCGGCTCGCCGGGTCTGAGCCTGATACTCCTCGGTTGTCACCCGGTCGCGCCGACTTTGCACCAACTGTAGCTGGCACTGGGCGCGTCGGTACTGCGCCTCTTCCCAGTGTGGCGAATCGGGCGGCACCTTGGCGAATTCTTCGGCGGCTTGTCCCCAGTTCCCGGCCAATTGCAGGGCCACCGGCAGCAGCCAGAGGGCCTCGACACGGCGTGGGTGATCGGCGTAGTTCTCGACCAGGTTGCGCGCCACCTCGGCCAACTGCTGATAATCGGCCGGTGCTCGGCTTTCTTCAGCCACTCGCAACCACAAGGTCAGGGCAAAAGTGGCGGCCTGTGCGGCCTGGGGGTGGCGGCGGCGGGTGGCTGCCAGTTGCGCGAAGGTGGTGGCCGACGCGCGTTCATCCTTGAGCAGATATTGGCAGCGCCCCAGCTCGAACAGAATGTCGCCGGCCAGCTCTTCGTCCAGATCACTGCGTTTGGCGGCTTCCTCCAGGTGCAGACGGGCATCGTCGTATCGGCGAGCTTCTCGCAGCGCGCCGGCGACATAGAAAAGCTCGATGGCACTCAATTCGCTGACCGCCGCCTTCGTTTCGATACTGGCAGCCACATATATCTGCACCAGCGCCGGCCAGGCGCCGCCACGCCGCGCCAGCGTCCGGAACTTGGCCAGTCCGGTCTGGCGGACACGCTGGGCTTTCTGAATGATGGCGGTGCGTGCCGTCGAATCGCGAGCCGCGCGCCGCAGCGCTTCGCTTTCAACGAGATAGCTGTTGGCTTCCCAGACGTGCGCCAGGTTCACATAAAAGCGCAACGCACGCTCTTCGGGTGCCAGGCGGTCCGGGTCCTTTTCGACCAGAGGGCGTAGAGTGGCACGTGCCTCGTCGTACTTGCCTGCCAGAATTTGACAGCGGGCCAGCTCGCAGCGGGCCTGGGCTTCGACCAGCGGCGGCGTGTCGGCAGCAAACACATGGGCGAAGGTTTTCTCAGCGACGTCCGGCCGCCCCAGCTCGCGCTGGGCCATGGCCTGACCCAAGTAGCAGACGTGGCGCATCGCCCCAGCTTGTCCGCCGGCGATCAGTTTCTGGAAGTGACGTTCGGCGGATGAGAGCAGCTCATTGCGGCGCGGTGGCTGCTCCAGCACGCCGAGGTAGTAACTGGCCCAGCCCTGATTCAGAGTGGCGTCTAGTTGGGTTTGCAGCAGCGTGTCGTATACGCCGGCGGCGAGCAGCGTATCTTCGTGGCGCGCCAGATCGGCCTGTAGCGGTGCCAGCAGAGTCAGGGCGCGTTCGTAGTGCGTGCGGGCCCGACCGAGCACTCGCGCCAGAAACTGGCGGTCGCCACTCCGCCCCAGGGTGAGTGTGAATTCGTCCAGTGTGCCGGCGGCCTGCGCAGACAGGAGCACGCCGGCGTATTCCGCGTGTGCCGCGGCCAGTCGCACGATGGCGGGTAGATCGGTCGCGGCGGCGTCTTGCAGAGTCTTCAGGCGGCGTTCGTAGAGCGCGTCGGCCCGCTCGAAGGCCTCGCGACGCTGGTCGCTCGTAGCGGCTCGACGTGCCTTGTTGACGTAGGCTCGGGCCAGCAGATGCAGTTCATCGGCGGTACGACCGCCGGCCAGCCTCGTCTCCAAAACCTCGATCAGCCCGTCGGCGACCAGCCGCTCCAGGTCGTTGTTCTCGGGGCTGGACGGCATCTGTGCCAGCACGCTCACCGTGCAAGAGGTCAACAGAATGCACAGTACCCGGGTCATAACACCGCGGTCTCATTCGCTCAGGCTACCGGCGCGGAAGCTGACGGCGAACTGGATGTTGGTGAAGCCCGCCCGGACGGCGGCATCCATAGCACGGACAATGAATTTCCAGCGAACGGTCGTTTCGGCCCCGATCACTACCGGGTTGGTCGGGTCGGCGCCGGCCAGTCGTCGATCCAGCAGTCGGCGGTGCAACTGTTCGAAGGCGTTATCCGGCAGGGCCTCGTCCATCAGAAATATACGTGCGGCGGCACCTTGCCCGACGTCAGCCAGAGCGATGCGGATGCGCGGGTTGATCTCGACTCGTGCCCCGGCTCCCGGCCCGCTGTGCGGATCCAGCTCGGTCTGCAAGACGCCTTGGGCGACTAGGTTCAGCGATGTGCCGAGGAGGAAAAAGACCAGCAGCACCATGATCACATCGACCATCGGTGCCAGGTTCGGCACTACTTCGTGCACACTGTTGGCGTGCGCTTTCATTCGGGCTCTCGCGGATCCCGTCCTTGATTGGCGCTGAACACGACGTCGCTGATCTTGGCCAGTCCGCAGCCGCGCAACACCGTCTCGACATGCTGGTACATCACGGCTTCGTCGGCTCGGATGACGCAGCGCAGCTTCTGCTGGCTGCGGGCCGCCCGGGCCGCCCGCGCCTGCAACAGCTCGGCCACTTCCCGCGGTTGCAGCACCCGCTCGACCACCTGTTGTCCATCCCAGTCCGCCACCACGTACTCGGCCTGTCCGTCGTCGCCGGTCACCCGGCGTACGGTGATCGTCACGCGCGCCCCGAGTTCGCTCGGCTCGACTTCCTTGGCGGCTTGGGCCCAGGGCAGATCCACGGGGTAGTGCTCGACGGCCACCAGTTTGGCCGCCAGCAGAAAAAAGATGATCAAGCACATCATGACGTCCACCATCGGGGCGAGGTTGAGCGTCATGCGTACGGGTTGTGGAGGTCGTTTCATGGGACGGCTCCGCCGCGGCAGAGTCTACGCCGGGCTTGACTGCGGAGCATCACCCGCCGCGGTCGGGGTAGCGGCGCGCGGTGCTGCGGCGCGTGCTGCCTCGCGTTCGGAAGATCGTGTGGCCGCGGGGCGGAAGTACTCGAGCAGGTCGAGGGCGGCGACCGTGGCGGCGACGGTCAGTGATTCGATGCGATTGCGACAGACCCCGAAGAAGCCGATGCCGACGATCGCCAAGGCCAGGCCGAGCAGTGTGTTGACCAGGGCTTTACTGATGCCGCCCGCCAGGTCGCCGGCGCCGGCCTGTCCGCCGGCGGCCCCCAAGCTGCCGAAGGCTTCGATCATGCCCCACACTGTGCCGAGCAGCCCCAGCAGCGGCCCAAGGTTACCGATGATGTTGAGGAACTCGGCTTTCCTGTACATGCGACCGCTGAGTTCGCCTGACTTCTCAATGGCGGCTTCGTGCATGGCGTCAAAACCGTGGCGGGCATGTTGCAGGGCCGCGGTCATCAGTTGCGCGAAGAAGGTGCGGCTGCCGCGCAGTTCGTCCAGACACTCGCGGAAGTTACGGGTTTCGATCTGCTGGCGCGCCCGCCGGACCTGCTCGGCGGGCGAGATCGTCGAGCGCCGCACCACCAGGAAGTGCTCGACGATCAGGGCGAGGGCGGCGATCGAGCCGGCGACTATGAAATAAGTCGGAACCTCGATCCCCTCCCAGATGATTTGCAGCAGGGATTGGCGGCTGGTAGCGCCGGTGTCCTGCGCCCAGGCTGAGGAGAGGGCCAATCCGCACACCACTGCTCCGCAGAACACCCGCGTTCGTCTGAATTCTCTCATGTGCGCTCCTGCGCTACTGTTTCCGTCAGCGTCGCAGATCCTTGCCGGTCACGATACGGGCTTTACCACCATTGGCTTCCGCCAGGCGTTTCATCCGGCGGGCGCCATCTGTTTCGCGTGGCAGTCCGCTGGTGTCTTGAAGCAATAGCTCGTCGAACACCAGACAGTAGATGCGGGTGCGCCCGCCGCGATTGGCGCGTTCCACTTCGGCCAGCACTGAGTCATCGAAGTAGCCGTCGGAGAAGAAGAAGATGGCCTGCGGTTGCATGGCCAAGGCCCGCTTGATGGCCGGTAGCGGCTCGGTCACGCCCATGGGTGCCCGGCTTTTGATCCATTCGAAGAACTCGCGCCGCACGGCCTCGTCCGCTGGTTCCAGCTTGGGGCGGAAGCTCTCGGTGCGCACTTTTTCATCTTGTCCGCCGCCGGAGCTGTAGAAAAGAATCACATTGAACGACTGCGATGGTTGCAAACGGCCGACGGAACGTTTCAGTTCGCGTTTCAGGTCGTCGACGGCGACGATGATCGACCCGGAAAAATCGACCACGTAGACGATTGCGTCGGCGCGGATGGTGAGGTCCCAAACGCCGGCCTGGCCGATGTGCGTGCCGCTGCCGAATCCGCTGCCGAACCCCCCGCTGCCGGTCTCGCCGGCCCCGCTGCCGGTACCCAACAGGCTCAACACGCCGTCGCCCAGTCCTATTCCGCTGCCCTGCCCGAGACCGCCACCGGCGGGACTGTCGGCCAGGGCACTCAGGTCAGTCGGTCCTAAGTCCTGGGAAGGCAGGAGCTTGTCGAGTGACACTTCGGCCGCAGGTTCCTCGGGCAACGGCAGGGCGGTGGCTTCCCCCCACTGGAAAGCGTCGCTCAGGTCCGCCGCATCCACCACGCTGCCCTCCCACTCGCTGAGTTCGAGGGTACGCGAGCCGAGGACGCGGATGCCATAGGCGGCGGCGAAGATCAGTGCTCCGACATGCACGCTGATGCTGATGGCCACCGGCAGCACGACGTGCAAGGCATAGCGTAGGAAGGGGTTATACACCTCGCGGTCGGGCAGTGGCGATGGAAGAGGCGCAGCGGGATGCTGGTTGGTCGCTTGGCTGCCGACGCCGGGGGAACTCATGGGCGGTCCTTGATTGCCGTTGGCAAGCTTCGGACTCTTGCTGGTGTCAGGTGGTTTGGCGCGGGGGGCTGTAGGACGGGCGTGCGCCGGCCATGCCGCCGCCGGCCATTTCCACGAAGGCCATGCGGGTCTCGTACAGTGTGCGCTCCAGCAGCGTCTTCTCGTCCGGAGTAAGGTTGTTGCGGGTCTTCTCCTCCACGAGCTGGAGCATATCGATGAAGTGTTTGGCGACCTCCAGATTCGCGGCGATCGGTCGGCCGTCGGGCCCGGGTAGCAGGCCCAACGCCGACAAGACTTGCACCATGATGATGTTCACCAGTTCGGCAAAGGTGGGGGCGGGCAGCACTTCCGGCGCGGCCGTTTCTTGCGCCAAGCGCTCCTTGTCGCGTTTGGCTTCGGCTTTCCAGTCGCTGTCCACAATGATCTTTTTTTCTTCTTCTGCCATGGGTCACCTTGGATGGGCCGGTCGTGCCAATTCTAGCTTCGTTGACGATCCCAAACAACGCGGGCTAACTATTGGCTGCTGTCGCCACCGGCGCCTAGAATGCCGGGGGCGTGGCAGCAGGTGCCGGCTGCGGTCTTTGCGATCCGGCAAGTAGCGATGAGTGCGAACGAGCAAGGGATCAGGCGCTACTGTGATAACGCGGCTACCAGTCACCCCAAGCCGCCGGGAGTGCTGCGTGCGGTAACGGAGCATTTCGAAACCGTTCACGGCAGCGCTGGCCGCGGGGCCTATGCCGAGGCCCGAGCTTGCGAGAGGATTATTGAGTCCTGTCGGCGCGAGCTGGCCAAGCTGTTTCATTGTCGCCCGGGCGATCACATCATCTTTGCTCTCAACGGCACCGACGCCCTGAACCTGGCGTTGAAGGGCTTGCTGCAACCTGGGGACCATGTCGTAACCACCTGCATGGACCATAATTCGGTGCTGCGCCCGCTGAGCGCGCTGCAAGAGCAACGCGGCGTGGCGTGGACCGTCGTTTCCGTTGATCCGCAGACTACGCTTCTGGACCCGGCGCACCTGCTGGCGGCCTTCCGGCCGGAAACGCGACTGGTGGCACTCAATCACGCCAGCAATGTGACCGGTGTGCTTCAGCCACTGGAAGAGATCGCTACGATCTGCCATCAGCAGGGCGTGTTGCTATTGGTAGACGCAGCCCAGTCGGCCGGGCATGTACCCATCGACTTTGCCGGCTTGCCGATCGATTTGCTGGCCTGTCCGGGACACAAGGGACTGTTGGGACCGCTGGGGACGGGGGTGCTGGTCATCCGAGCGGGAGTCGAGCGGCAGATGCGGACGGTGCGCGAAGGGGGAACCGGTTCGGGCAGCGAGTTCCCACAACAACCCGAGCACTTGCCCGACCGGTTCGAGGCCGGCAGTCACAATGCAGTCGGTTTGGCTGGTTTGCTGGCGGCCGTAAGCTGGATCAACGAACGGGGAGTGGATGAGCTGCGGCGGCACGAACGCGAGCTGTCGTTGCGGTTGATGCGGCGGTTGGACGCCATTGCCGGCTTGCAGTGGTATGGTCCGCGGTCGGTGGATCAGCGGGTCGGGGTGTTCAGCGTGCGCATCGAAGGTGTTGATCCGCAAGAGCTTTCGGCGTTGTTGGAAACGCGCTACGGGATTCTGACGCGAAGCGGACTGCATTGCGCGCCACTGGCGCATCGGACGATCGGCACGTTTGAGCGCGGCGGGACGACGCGGCTTTCGCTCGGACCTTTCTTGACCGAAGCGGACATCGACTTCGTTGCCGCCGCCTTGGATGAGATTGCCAGCCAGGAGGTCGCGAGGGGTGCTCGGGTGGCGGAGGCGCAGCCGCGGCGGTAAGTGGCATGGAGACCCGTAGACAGAAGGCTGGGCGGCGCGCATATTGAGCAGATGTCGCGCGGTGGCGGTCGGCCGCCGATGTTCATATTCTTCGTCTCTCCGGAGAACGCTCTGTTAGCGAAGGGAGGCGTGAATTGGCACAGATCAAGTTAGCCATCGCCGGCGTCGGGAACTGTGCGAGTTCGCTGCTCCAGGGCATCGAGTATTACCAGCATGCCCGCTCGACTGACACGGCCGGGCTGATCCACCCGGTGCTGGGGGGTTACCGTCTCGGCGATATCAAGGTAGTGGCGGCGTTCGACGTGGATCGGCGCAAGGTCGGTCGCCCGCTGGAGGTAGCCATCTTCGCACCGCCGAATTGCACGACGGTGTTTCAGCGTGAGCTACCGCATTACGGGGTAACCGTGCAGATGGGGCCGGTTCTGGATGGGGTGGCCGCCCACATGCAGGACTATCCTGAGGACCGGGCATTTCGGGTGGCAGACCTGCCGCCCTGCGACGTGACGGCGGTGTTGCGCGAATCCGGTGCCGAAGTGTTGGTGTGCTACATGCCGGTGGGCGCTGAGGAAGCCGTCAAGCATTATGCCCGGGCCTGTCTGGATGCCGGCGTGGCCATGGTCAACTGCGTGCCGGTGTTCATCGCCTCGCATCCGGAATGGGCCGCCGAGTTCCGCAAACGCAACCTGCCGGTAGTCGGCGACGATATCAAGAGTCAGCTCGGCGCGACCATCGTGCACCGGGTGTTGGCGCGGCTGATGGGCGATCGCGGAGTGAAGCTCGACCGCACCTACCAGCTCAACACGGGCGGCAACACCGACTTTCTGAACATGCTGGAGCAGTCGCGCCTGCGCTCCAAGCGCATCAGCAAGACCGAATCCGTGCAGTCGCAGCTCGACGTGCCATTGGAAGAAGGCAATATCCATATCGGTCCGTCGGACTACGTGCCTTGGCAGAAGGACAACAAGGTCTGCTTCATGCGGCTGGAGTACCGCGGTTTCGGGGACATCCCGATGAACATCGAGCTGCGCTTGAGCGTCGAGGATTCGCCCAATAGTGCCGGCATGGCCATCGACTGCATCCGTTGTGCCAAGCTGGCCCTGGACCGCGGCATCGGCGGACCGCTGTACGAGATCTCCGCCTTCAGCATGAAGCACCCGCCGCGGCAACTGCGCGACAGCGAGGCCCGCGAACAACTGGAACGCTGGATCGCGGCCCAGTGATTTGTCTCGGGTGCAACGGTTCGACCAGCCAGGCGAGTCGCGCGCGGTCAGAGTTGGCTGACGGAGGCGGCGCTGCCTGACGATACCTGGACAGCCAGCAGCCCGTTGAAAAACTGTAGCGCTGTATCTCTTAGTCCAGCGCGCCCGCGCCGGCGACTCCCAAACGCCCGACTCGGAGGTCCGGCGCTACCGACTCGATGGCCGCGGGTGGTTTTGCAACGGACTGCACGGCGCCTTTTGTCGGATAACATGCGACATAGCTCGGGCCGCGGCATTTTCGCGGCACGCACTTGTACGGCGGAGGCGGCAGTCAGATCGGCCCTGTTCGAGGAGTGCCCATGTTACCAGGCGGCTTACTGCCGATGCTTTCGATGTTGACCTTGGCCTTCAGCACGTCGCAATCGCAGCCGGTGGCGGAAGTGAGCATTCGGCCGGCCACCGGTTTCCTGTACAAGACGCTGACCATTGACAACCAGGTCTATGCCTATTGCGTGTTCGTGCCGCCGGACTACGACCCGCGGCAACCCTGGCCGGTGATATTGTTTCTGCACGGCTCCGGCGAACGCGGCGAGGACGGCTTTCTTCAGACGGATATCGGTATCGGTCGCGCCTTGCGTCGGGACCATCGGCGCGTGCCGGCGATCGTGGTCATGCCGCAGTGTCGGCCGGGGCAGTTGTGGGTCGGGCCGATGGCGGTACTCGCCCTGCGCTGCCTGGAGGAGACCTCGCGCGAATATCACCTCGATCCGCAACGGGTTTACCTGACGGGCTTGTCAATGGGTGGGCAGGGAGCCTGGCTGCTGGCCAGCGAGCTGCCGGAGCGGTTCGCCGCCGTGGTGCCGATCTGCGGTTTCGTCGAGCTGGGCCCCGCGACGGGGCTGGCTGAACGGGTAGCGGCGCGCCTGACCAAGGTGCCCATACGTTGCTATCACGGGGCGCTGGACCAGAACGTGCCGGTGGACAAGTCGCGCGAGATGGTGGCGGCGATCCGACAAGCCGGCGGAACAGTCTTCTACACCGAATTCCCCGATGGCGCCCATGACATCTGGAACCGCGTGTATGAAGATCCGCAGTTCTGGCGCTGGCTACTGGAGCAGCGCCGCCCCACCCCATGAGGGCGGTCGCTAGATCGACCGCGGGCCCGCCGGCCGCGTATACTGCCGACGTGCGATGCCAGTGGCGAGCGTGCGGGCGGCCGCGGCTGGCAGCCAAGTGGAAAGGGTGGCCGGAGCATGCGGCGGGTTAGTATGGCGATCGTGGCGCTGACAATGGGGGTGGCCTTTTGGGCGGGTGGTTGTAATCATCCCCCGCCGGCCCAACCGGGCGGCCAGGGAGAGTTGGCCGCGTATGTCGAGCTGGTCTTGCCGGCGCGCATCGAGATCCAGCGTTATCTCACCAAGCCGGTCAGTTTCGCCGGCGACGGCAAGGCCGATGGCTTGGAGGTGATTCTGGCGGCCTATGACGCCGCCGGGGACCTGACCAAGGTGGTGGGAACGTTTCATTTCGAGTTGCAGACGCGGCGGATCTCGGATCGCATTGGAACCCGGCTGGCTTTCTGGCCGTTGGAGATCAATTCCTACAAGACCATGCACCTGTACCGCGATTCGCTCTCGCGCTTTTACGATTTTCCGTTACAGCTCGAGCATTCACCCCTGCCAGCCGGGCAGTACGTGCTCACCGTCTGGCTGCACTTGCCGACCGGCCGCCGATTGTTCGACGAGTATGAGTTCTCGTACGACGGCGGCGGCGTACCACCGCTGCGTCGGCAATAACCGCGGCGCTGGTCCGGCTGGGGATGAGTCCCGGCCGACGCGAACGCGGTCCTCAGGGACCGGGGCGGAACATTTTCCGACGAATGTTCGCCAGCACGTACCAGCAGCCCAGCCAAGCGGCGGCGGCGGCCAGATACGGCACGGCGAAACCGAATAGCGGGTACGACTCCAAGGTCGGATAGCGCAACGCCCAGTTGGCATCCCACAGGTTGTGGGCCAGTTGGCAAAAGATGGCCAGGAGCGGCGCCAGCAAGATCATTGCAAGCGCCAGCGGGCGACCGCCGCCTATCTCCACACGCGCTCCGCTGCTGTCATGGGTCATGGCTTGGATCAGCAGCCCGGCAGCGATGATGTCCAGCGTATGGAAAGCGATTGCCAGGCGCGACCACGAGAACACTACGAGCATCAGCCCGCCGGCTAGCATGGCCGCCATGCCGTAATAGCCCCCAATCGTGCCGAACTTGTCGTTTCGGGCTTGGTAGGCTGCCCAGGCGATGGTTGCCGCGATTCCCAGTCGAGCTAGCGTGAGGAAATCGGGCAACAACAGCACACGCAGGAACAATCCGGCCAGCACCAGCCAGATTACCAGATCGAAGCGATTCTGTTCGCCACCATCGAACCAGACCTCAAGTCGCTCCGGGGCGTTGTCCGTGCCGCACTCCGGGCAGCGCAAGGTGGGCGCCCCGGCCAGACGGTAGCCACAGCGCAGGCAGCGATAGTGCTGCGGTATCGGCGTCGGGCTGTCTGGTGCCGCCCGCGCCGAGCCGTCGGAGGGCTTCAGTGGCGTGGCAGGCCTGCCGGTCGCCGCCGGTTGTGGCGTGCGTTCGGTCGGGCTTGGCTTGACGTGGGGCAAGCCCGAGCCGCCCCACAGGAGTTCGAGGGCGTTGAGGTTCTCGTCTTCCTTGGGTGGCTGCGTGGGCATGGGGTTTGTATTCCGAGCCTCGGAGTGGTGGCCTCGACTGTGGGGCGGCACCGGCGCCTGGCGCTGTGCCGGCAACCAGCGTCCCAGGGTTCTGTTGCGCGTTCCAGTCTGCCGATTATAAGTAGTAATTCGGACGATTGCTTGTGGTAACGGGTGGCCACCGGTGACCCCGGCGGTACTCAGGCAGTTTCGGGTATACTGTTCGAATGACGTACACCTATCGCGACAAGACGATCATTGTTGCGCTGGGGGGCAATGCAATTTCGCGTCCCAACCAGGAGGGCAACGTCCCCCAACAGTTCGAAAACACCAGCTACACCGCCAGCTATCTGGCCGAGCTGGTTGCCCAGGGGTACCAGCCGATCGTCACCCACGGAAACGGACCCCAGGTGGGTAACGTGCTGCGGCGCGTCGAGCTGGCGGCGAAAGAGCTGTATCGTCTGCCGCTGCACATTTGCGGTGCCCACACGCAGGGTGGCATGGGTTTCATGATCGCGCAGTGCCTGAACAACGCGCTGCGCCGACGCGGGATCGAGCGGCGGTACACCGCGATCGTGACTAGCGTCGAGGTGGATCGCAACGATCCGGCTTTCCGCAATCCCACCAAACCGATCGGCAGCTTCTATACCAAGGAGAAGGCCGAGCAGCTTCAGCGCGAACAGGGCTGGGACATGATTCATGTCCGCCGACAGGGCTGGCGGCGCGTCGTGCCCTCGCCGACTCCCAAGGCCATCGTGGAGATCGATCTGCTTCGCCGGCTGGTGGATGCCGGCGAACTCCTGGTCGCTGCCGGCGGTGGCGGAATACCGGTGGCACGCGACGAGAAGGGCGACTGGTTCGGTGTGGAGGCGGTGATCGACAAGGACCGCACCGCCGCTCTGCTGGGGCGGGTTCTGGACGTGCCGGTATTGATGATCGTGACGGCGGTCGAGCGGGTGGCACTGGATTACGGCACGCCGCGAGAGCGTCCTCTGGATCGTCTGACGGTGTCCGAGGCGACCATGCATCTCATGGCTGGTCAGTTTCCCCCCGGGTCGATGGGGCCGAAGATCGAGGCGGCGATCGAGTTCCTGCGCGGTTGCCGAGCCGGGGAGGCGCGCGTCATCATTTGCGACATTGAGCACATGGCGGATGCCCTGGCGGGTCGCAGCGGCACGCTCATCGAGCCCGACGAGTAAAGCCGGTCGCACTTGGGTGGCGAGGCGGCGACCGCCACATCGACATGCGGGAGGCACGTCATGCAGGTCAACCCCAGGCGCATTCTCTGGCCCACCGATTTCTCGTCACTGTCCATGCGGGCGGCACGTTACGCACGGGCTTTTCGGGAACGCTTCGGTGCCGAGCTGCACGTCATTCATGTCATTCCACCGGCGCTGACACCCGATTTCGCCGCCACCCTGCCGACCGAGGTGCCGGTCGTGTATTCTGAACAGGAACTGACGGAGACCTGTCGGCAACGGCTGCAAGAGCTGATCGCCGAACAGTTCAGCGGGGGCGCCGGAGTGCTGGGGCAGGTGGCTTTCGGGAACCCCTGGTCGGCGATCTGTCGTTACGCCGAGCAAAACGAGATCGATCTGATCATCGTTGCTACGCATGGACGTACCGGGCTGCGACACGTGCTCATCGGCAGCACCGCGGAACGCATTGTGCAGCACGCGCCCTGCCCGGTCCTGGTGGTCAAACAGGCGGCCAAGGACTTCGTCGTCGAATAGACGTGGTGCCGGCGGGTGACTTGGCCGGGGGGCGTCCAGGCGGGTATGCTCAGCGGAGCCGCGGCCGGTCGGTGCGTCATTCGCGGCTTAGGGAGTGACCATGACAATTCGTTGTATTCTTGCTTCCGCGCTGGCTTGGGTAGCTCTGGGCGCGTGGTTGGTATCGGCTGGGTGCAAACGCGAGGCCGCCCCGACCTCCGCGCCGGCCGAGATAGGTAAGCCCGGCACCCAGCCGGCAGCGACGACCGGCGAGCTCGTTTTGCCGGAGGTGACTATCGACGACCTGCCATTCCCCTTGCAGACGAAGTTCGCGGCTGCGCGGCGTGAGGTGCGGCGGTCGCCGGACGATCCCAATAAGCTGGCCGATTACGGGGCACTGTGCTACGTGCACGGGTTTCCAGAGGCGGCATTGGTCTGTTTCCAGCGGGCGGCAGCGCTTCAGCCTGAGCGTTTCTTATGGTGGTACTACGTCGGGTTGATCCAGGAGCGGTTGGGGCAGACCGAGCAGGCGCGGGTGGCATATGAGAAGGTGGTGGCGCAGGATGAGCGGCAACTGCCGGCCGGCATTCGTCTGGCAGCGTTGTTGATTGACAAAGACCCGGCCAAGGCTGCCGAGCTGTTTCGTCGGGCGGCGACCAAGGAGGCCGGCTTGAACGAGGTGGCCGGGCATTTCGGGCTGGGACGTTGCGCCGAGGTGGCCGGCAAGGCGGACGAGGCGATCGCGCACTATGAAGCCGCTTTGAAAGTCGCTCCCAACTTCGGTCCGGCCCATGCCGCTCTGGCCGGGTTGTTGGAAAGCCGCGGCCGCGCGCGCGAAGCCGAAGATCACCGCCGACGGGCCAGCGGGGAGGGGCGCATTCGCCCGGTAGCCGATCCCTTGGAGATCCAGCTCTTGCAGCAGGGGTTGGATCTGGAGACGTTGCTGAACAACGCCACCGCTCTGGCTCAACGGCAGGAATTCGAGCGTGCTAAGGAGCTGCTCAAAGACGCCATCGATGTGGACAGATCGGGCGTCAAGGCCCGCAACGTTTACGGCATGGTGCTGGGAATGGAGGGGCGCCGGGATGAAGCCATAGCCGAATTCGAGCGGCTCCTGAACACTCCCGAGGGCAAGGACTTTCTGCCGGCCAAGTTCAACTTGACTTGGCTGCTGATGCAACAGAACCAGGTCGAACGGGCCGAGACCTTGACACGCGAGATGTTGGCGCAGGATTCGACTTATCAGGACGCGCTGAGGATGATCGCCACCATCGCCAAGGTGACCAAGCAGCCGGACAAGGCTTTGCCGGCTTTGCAGGCCAGCCTGACGGCGGCGCCGCAGGATGCGGGCCTGCATCGGCAGGTCGGCATTCTGATGGATGAGTTGGGGCAGAAAGCCGCGGCCCGCCAGACTTTGCGAAAGGCTCTCGAACTGGATCCGACATTGGCGGCAGCCCATTCCACGCTGGGGGTGATGCTCTATGACGATCACCGGGTCGAAGAAGCCCGGGCGGCGTGGAGCGAGGCGCTGCGTCTGGATCCGCGCTTGGTTCAAGCCCGTTCGGGACTGCTGACGCTGTACTTGGAGGCCAAAGACTGGGATCGTGCCGACCAATTGCTACGTGAGGGACTAGAAGTAGCGCCTGACTCCCCGGAACTGGCCAATTACCTGGCGTGGTTGCTGGCCACCTGTCCCGACCCGAAGTACCGTCGCCCGGAGGAAGCCGTCCGCTGGGCCGAAAAAGCCGCGAAGGCCACCGGGTTCCGCATGCATCAGATGCTCGATACGCTGGCGACAGCCTACGCGGCCGTCGGCCGCTTCGATGATGCCCGCCAGCGCATCGCCCAGGCGATCGAACTGGCCCGGGCTGTGGGTGACATGGACAACGTTGAGGCCTACGGGCGTCGGCAGGCCTTGTTCGAAAAAGACCAGCCATACGTGGAGTCGCCCTGAGTGCTGGCGGCCTAAGAACGGTGTCTGGCCGACCCACCGATCGTACGCGAGCGGTTGGAGTCTTTTGCACCGGCGGTCCGGGGGTACGTCGGCCGGTTACCTCTTATCGGTGGAAAGGTCAGCGTTTGGTCAGTGACGACAGTCGCGACTTCCGTCAGAACTCATACGAGCGCGGACAGCGTCCGGCCAAGACGTTCGTGTCCTGCGCGACCTCCTTGTCGGCGGCCAGTTGCGCCGCCAGGCGAAGCGTTCGTCCGGCCGGCGGACCGTCCGCACAGGGTTCCGCGTGAATGACCCGGCCACCAGGATCGAAAACGCACCACTCCGTCGGACCCAGGTAGATCAAGAACAACCGGTTTTCACAAGCCCGCGTGGCTGCCAACAACCGTGACTGGTCGGTCATGGCGCCGTCGCCCAGGACGATCGCCACGTGCACGCCGGACAGTGCCAGCACGCGCAGCGGGGCGAAGCTGAGCAGCCACTGGGAATCGAGCGCGGCCACGCGAACGCCGCCGACTTCGACGGCGGCCGTTGGTGCGTCGATAGTGATGCCGCCGGCCGCCTGACCCGACTGCCCGACTTCGCAGTCCCTGGCTGGCCGCAGTTGCACGGCCAGCCTCGAGCGACGTGCCACGCGACCTGACTGCGCGCTGTTACCCGCCGGCAGGATCGAAATATCCAGCGGGGCGACATCACGGGCCGGCAGCGTGCATGCGGCGGACGAAAGCAGCGCCTGACGCTCGGCGGAGGTGACGCGGGGCGGACGCGGCTCCTGCGGCGTCACGTCGGCAACGAGCACCGCCGTTTCGGCCGGCCCACACCGCACCCGGACCTGCCCGGTGTGATCGCAGATGAGGCTTGAGCCTACGAAGTCGGTGTTCAGTTCGCGTCCCCACTTGCTGGCCGATGCGATCGGGATGCCGAACTCCAGCGCCCGCGCTGCGATCAGGAAATCCGGCTGCGGATTCCAGGGTCGATCCGCCGTCCCACAGTTCACCCAGGCCGTCGGTTGCAGCAGCAGCCGGGCGCCGCGAGCGGCCAGCGTGGCCGGGATTTCCGGCAGGCGCGCGTCGGCACAGATCAACAGGCCGACGCGGCCGAAAGGCGTGTCAACCGGAGCGATGACGTCGCCGGCGGCGAATACCGCCCGGTCGAAACCCCAGAGAAAGCACTTGTGTCGCACACCCAGTAGCCGGCCATCCCGGCCGATCAAGCAGGCGGCGTTGCGCAGTTTTCCGTCGGCTTCGTCCACGTACCCGGCGCAGACCGCCATGTGCCATCGGTCGGCCAGCCTGGACAGGTGGTGCAGAAAGAACTGCGGGCCGGGCAGGCCTGTGCGGCGTGCCGCTTCGTAGGCGGTCGGGTCGCCCAGGCAGTAAGTCGGCCACACGCACTCGGGCAAGACGACCAGGTCGGCTTGTTGGCCGGCCGACTGCTCGATCAGCGTGTCGATAAGCCTCAATGTGGATGCCCACTGTTGAAGCGGAGCACCAGGGGTTTGGGCAACCGCCACGCGCATGGGAACATTGGCGCGCCGCTGCGGCGGCAGGTCAAGCGCGGAGGGGACGGTCCGCCAACCCGAGCCGACCGCGATTCCGACAATGCCGGCCGGTGCTCGGACTGGTAACATAACGGTATGCTGAATCGCTGGATTGGCATCAGCACCGGAACCTTGATGATTCTGGCCAACGCGGCCATTGTCTGGCGCGACCTGCTGCCTGCCTGGTTGGCCGGTGACCCACCCCCCAACGAAGCCGTACTTCTGGCGCCCGGCGAGGAGCGGCGGGTACAAGTCGGTATCTACGAGCCTGGCGGGCTCTGCATCGGGCGGAGCTGGACGAGTAGTCGGCGAACCAGTGTCGGCGGCATCGTTACCGTGCGAACCACCACCGTCTTGGGCGAAATCAATCTGCCCGGCGACCTGCGCAGTCCGCCGGTGCGCGTCGAAATCTCCATCACTTATCGCAGCCAGCAGCCGCAAGTGGACGAGCTGGATTTCCGGATGTACGGGCTGGGCATTCCGATCAGCCTGCATGGGGAGGCCATGCCGACCGGCGAGTTTCCTTTCTACTGGCAGGTTGGCTCACGTCGCGGTTCGGTGGCGCTGGATTCCACCGCGCCGGCGGCCCTGGGAGACGTCATTCGGCCGTTCGATCGATTGCCCGATCTGTACGTGGGCCGCACCTGGCGGCTGCGGCTGTTGGATCCACTGTCGCAGATGCTGCCGGGGTTGGAACGCTCTGGGTTGGACCTGACGCCGGTGGTCGTGCGTGTGACCGGACGCGAGGTGATCACACACGTCGGTCCCAACGGCCCGTACAAGGTGGATGCCTTCGTAGTCGAGGCGGATGGGATGCGTGCCTGGGTCGCCCCGGACGGCAGCGTATTGCGTCAAGAGGTGAACGTGCCGATCATCGGTCGTCTGGTGCTGCTCGAAGAACCGTATGACGAGGGCGCTCTCAACCAGGCCCGACGCATCGGCCACGAGTTGTTCAGCCCGTCGGAAAATCGTCGCGATGACCATCGATGACATGAGTTCTAGCCACAGCGGCAGCGGACCCGAGGTCACCGTCGCCTTGGAGGGCGTGACCAAGTCGTTCGGCCGCAAGGTGGCCGTGCGCGACTTGTCGCTAAACCTGTTAGCGGGCGAGGTGTTCGCGTTCCTCGGCCCCAACGGAGCTGGCAAGACCACCACCCTTAAGATAACGACCGGCCTGCTACGACCCGACCGCGGTACCGTTACCATTTGTGGTCTGCCCTTGAGTTCCCGAGCGATCCAGGCCAAACGCCTGCTATCCTACGTGCCTGATCAGCCTTTCGTTTATGACAAACTCACTGGCCGCGAGTTCATCCGCTTCACGCATGAGATGTATGGGATGCCGCCGGCAGAAGCGGCCGCGCGCCTGGCCACGCTCAGCCAGCGTCTGGCGATGGACGGGTTTCTCGACCAGCTCTGCGAGACTTACAGCCACGGTATGAAGCAGAAAGTAGCCTTGGCGGCGGCGCTGATTCACGGACCACGGGTGCTCATCGTGGACGAGCCTATGGTCGGGTTGGATCCGCGCACGGCGCGAGTCATCAAGGATGTTTTCCTCGAGCTGGCCAGCGCCGGCGGAACCGTTTTCATGAGTACGCATACGCTCGACGTGGCCGAACAGCTCGCCCACCGTATCGGCATCATTCACCACGGTCGCCTGGTGGCTCTCGGAACGCTGGCCGAGCTACGCGATCAAGCACGCATGGACGGTAGGCTGGAGGACATCTTCCTGCGTCTGACCGAGGAGTCTACCGACGAGACCGCCCCGGCGAGGGGCTGAGCAACAGGCACGGCGGGGGACGAGAGGGAGGCACCAATAAGTGGCCTGGGACCCATTTCAAAAAAACGTTTGGTCCTATAGCCAAAAAGAAGATAAACTGGTGGTGATCTCCCGATAATGGGATGAACTCCGGCTATCGGCCGGTGGGTCTGCATCTCTGGTTCGGGCGCTGGGCCGTGCCCGGGGCTGCACAGCTCGCACCGCGCAACTCCGAGCGCTGCAAAGGAGGCTCATCATGAGAACCTGGCTGTCTTCGGTTGCGCGTTCATCTTTCCACTGGCGAGCCAGCTCAGCATGTCTTCTGTCAGCATGTTCGGGGCTGTCGGGTGTCATGAAGGTCCGCCGAGTTAGGTCGGCGTGGCGGGGGAAATTGGCAGTTGCGCTAGCGGGTGTGCTTCTGCTTGCCGCCGCGAGCGGTCGGGCCCAAAACGTGATCCACTGGGGCCCCACACAGTATGCCGACACGCAAACACTGTACCGGGACAGTCTGTGTTACCTGGAAGCCGGCGATTGGTGGGGAGCGAAGTTCAATTTGAGCACCGACGCGCTGGAGGTGTCGGCCAAGTTCTGGCGCGGCGAGAACTTCGATGACAATACGACGATCGTGTACGCCGAGGTGCGCTCCCCCGACCCGCCATACGATGTAGTGCCCGGCTGGTCAAAGGCCTTCGACCTAAAAGGTCTGACAGGTAGCGGTCCGGGCGGCGAATGGCGTACCGTCGAGATGGTCCAGATGGGCGGGGAATTGAACGGTACATACTGGGTCTGCTTCCGGGCGGCGAACACCGTTACATCACGGGCGATTCTCAACTACTACGAGCTGGAGCCCAGTGCCACCTGGGACCCGATTACCGGACGGTACGTCGAGTTGGACGGTCTGATCCACCGGACGGCGGCCGGTACGGTGATGACCAACAAGGCGGACGCTTACATTCGCATCCGCCAGAAACTCGGCTATAACGGCAAGCCCAAGGCTTTTATCGACAGCATCACGCCCAATCCCGCGGTGACCGGGCAGAACGTCCAGTTCACCGGCCATGGCGAGGACAGCGGCACGATCATGGCTTATGAATGGTCGCTTCCGGATGGGACCGTGCTGAGTACACAGCAGAACTTCAGCAAAGTTTTCCCGATCGGCCTGTACACGGTGCGCTTTCGCGTGCGCGACGACATGGTCTGCTGGTCCGACTATGCGATCGCGGAATTGCAGGTCGAGGCCGCCGCCCCGCCGACGATCGGCGACTTGCGGGACGGCGGGGGAGGGGACCGGCTCGGCAACTTCATCGCCGATCTGCCGATCACGGTAAAGAACACCTACTCGGTGCGTGTCGATCCGGGCAGTTTCGCGGCCGACCACGTGATCTTCAAGATCACCAAGCAGGGCGGAGGAGTCCAACGCGAGGTCAACACAAAGACACACGTGGGGAACCGCTGGTACGCCGAATTCATCGTGAGCGACCTGTCGGTGGGCACGTACACTGTGAGTGCGACGGCATACGACAGTCTATCGAACCCGTCCGCCACCGTCACCAAGAACTTCGCCATGCTGCCGCGCCCCCAGTGGTGGGACAAGAACTGGGTGGGCGAAAACAAGTCCGTGAGTTGGGACGCGCAGAGCCGCCAGTACACGTTCACATGTTGGATTTACAAAGAGCCCCCGTTGCGGTGGAAAGAGTCCATCAATTTTGATCCTATCGGGACGCTGGAGAACTCGGCAGGGTTGGAAATCGACGTGCGCGAAAAGTACCTCGGGTTGACAGACGCCTGGACGCACCGGGCCGACGGCGGAGTCAGCGCTACCCTCCTGGGACAGCGCATCATGGACGAGCCGTTCAACATCTCGTGGAACGAGCCGCCACGCACGTACGAGTGGGCCTGGGATTCCGGCACGATCCTCGATTACTCCACTACCCTTTTCGACGCCACCATATTCAGTGGCTGGGTCTACGGAGTCGTGCACGTCAAGGTCACTGTCTGTGTTGACTTCGGTATCGAGGCCAGCCTCGCCGTGGAGGGCGTCATCAAGAGCGATCTCAGCCCCGAGGATCTCTGCCTAACGCCGACCGTCAAGGCGGAGGTGCCGATTACTGGCGAAGTGACTATCTACTGGGGTGTCGCCAGCGCGGGCTTCGAGGCCACGCCGCGCTTCGAGTATGACGTTCCCGTCTGCTACTCCTTCAGCCAGGGTGGTGTGTACCTGCCGGACCCCTGCATCCGCTTCCGGGCCACGGCCCACGCCTGGCTGGATATCGCCTGGGGGTACGGTCACTGGGACACCGGGGTGTACACCCTGGCACAAGCGCAGTGGGGCAGCGGGTGCGACAAGCTCTTCTGGCTCGGGCCGCGGGGACGTGCTGATCCGCCATCGCCTTTCCAGAGTCCGCGCGTCGCGTCCGACGGCCAGGGCAACGCGATCTGCGTGTGGATCCACGACCACAACGCCGGCACGCCCACGACGAATCCCGACGTTTACTACTCGTATTACAACAAGAACCTGGCCCAGTGGAGTCCGCCCAGGGCCGTGGCGGTCACGCCCCTGTTCGAGACCGATCCGCGCGTGGTTTTCGTCGGGCCGGGCCAGGCTCTGCTGGTGGTCACGCAGAACCAGCTTACCCAACAGCAATGTGAAAACATGCAGGCGCAGCCGCCTTACCAGATCCACGAAGCCATTGTCGCTGAGCAGGAGCTTGTCTCGTACACCTACAATGGTGCCCAGGACCTGTGGACGCCGCGCGGGTTCGTCCAGGCTGACCCTCTGGGGGTCTTGAATGGTGCGCGGGCGGATGGTCGCGCGGAATTGGCCGCCGCCTCTGACGGCTCCGGGCAGGCCATCGTCGTGTGGGTCCGTGACCCCGACGGGCATTTGCCCGACGCGCCGCCACCGCAGGGCGACGGCGAAGTCTGTGACACGGAGATCTGGACGGCCCGCTGGCTGGGCGCCGCCTGGACTCCGTCTCGACGTTTGTCGCTGCCGGGAATGGGTTGCGTCGATCCCGACGTGGCTTACGACATCTCCGGCAACGGCAACGCCGCTTGCGTGTGGGTGGCCGACCAGGACGGCGACCTGTACACAAATGGCGACCGCACGATCGAATACGGCTTCTTCAAGAAGGCGATCGGCGGCTGGTTGCCCGGCATTGCCCCTGCCGTGCAGAACATGCCCGGCGTGCTCTGGCCGACTGTGTGTTTCGACATGTTCGACCAGCCCGTGGTCGTCTTCACCCAGCGCGGCCCAGGCGACGGCAAGCTGCCCAGCGGAGCTTGGTACGGCGAGGGCGTGCACGATTACCTGTTCTCCGTCGCCTCCACGCCGGGAGGCAGCTATCCGTTCGCGTTCGACAAGATCCAGCCGGTCGGCGGGCCGTTCCAGAACCGCGCCCAGTGGCCGCGACTCACCGTGGGTTGGACGCCGCAGGGGCCGCGTGGCTTCGTCGGCTGCCGGTCCTTTAAGGGCTTGGGCGGCGACGGCTACGGCGGCGATGTGGGGATCACGTTGAAGGACCTCGAATCAACAGCGCCTTTCGATGTGTTCCCAAGCCCCACGTTCTTCACACGAGATGCCGCGGTGGATTGGCAGGTCGATCTCGACGCGGACAACCACTTCGGGCTGCTGCGAGCGGTGTGGGTGCGACCGTCGGAGAGCAACCCCGCCGCGCCATTCGGCCAGGGCTACGACGGGATCATGCTTCTGGAAGTCCCGCTGGGGCCGGACGTGAGCATCGAACCTGAGCATATCGGCGTGTCCTGCCCGTACCCGCAGCCGGGGCAGGTGGTGAACCTGATGGCCCGCGTACGCAACACGGGCGATCAGAATGCATGGAACGTTCTGGTCGCGTTCTACCTCGATCAGGTGTCGCCCGGCAGTCTGGTGGGTACGGCCATCGTTCCATACTCCGGGTACCACCACTTGAGCCCGGTCAGCGTGACCTGGCAGGCCGACGGTCAGCCCCACGATCTCATCGTCGTGGTTGACCCTCACAATGCGCTTCGGGAAGTCAACGAAGAGAATAACCAGGCGAGCGTGCCGGTTGCGGCGATGGCTCGGCCGACCGACCTCACGTTGACCCCGGATGTGGTTGCGCATGCCTTGGCCTTGGCATGGCTCCCGCCGAGCGCAGCCGATCCGGCGGCACCGCCGGCGGTCGCCTACCGCGTCTACCGTGACAGCGGTTCCGGGTATCAGCAGATTGCCGAAGTGGCCGGAACGAGCTACCGCGACGCGACGGTGGCTGCGGCCAGCTACAAGGTGGCGGCGGTGAGCGATGGCGGGGCCGAGTCGGCGGCGGCCGGCCCGGTCTCTGGTGCCGTGCCGGTGATTCTGGACAATCACATCATCCGGGCCGTGTTCAATGACTATGGTACCAGCGGACGACGGTTCCCATATGCCAGCGGCGTGTCAGCCGAAATCGCGTGGCTGCCCCTCATGGAGGGCACGCAGGTGTACAGTTGGGAAGGCAACCTGCGGTACGATGGGGCAAACCACCTGCTGAACGACCCGAACGAGTTCAGCGTGACGACGCCGCTGCACGTGGAGGGGCCGGCCCTGGCCTCCACGACGCGCAACAACGAATTCCAGGTCGTCGCCACGCACACGCTCGATGGTGCCACGCTGACCACTCAGCTTCAGGTGACGAATATCTCCGGCCACACGCTGAGCAACGTGTACATGGCTTGGATGCTCGATGGCGACCTGATGCTGCCCGACCCCGATCCCAACTGCCCGTCCCTCCCATGGCTTGGCTACGGCAGCGCCCGCTGGCATGGCTCGGTTGGCGCGGGTGCTCAGACCAACTTGAACTACGCCGCCGGCATCGTCCCGCCCAGCGTCGCCTCAGTCCACACGGCACGGATGGACGGCACTGTCGTTCCGGCGGCCTGGAGTGCCTGCAACCCATCCGGGTTCGAGGGGCGTACCTGCGCCTTCAGTGGCGTCAATCTGGGCGACCCGCGCTACCTGTTCCAGCAGCCGTTTGACAACACGGCCAGCTGCGCCGGATTCGACCAGGATTTGGCGTTGATTACGGCGTTCAATGTGGCAAGCTGGGGACCGGGTGTTTCGCACACGTTTACGTATACCCTGACGTTCCACCGGCCGGGTGACGTCGACGCTGATGGACTGATCGGTCCACCGGATTTCACGGCGTTCCAGAACTGCCTGCATGGTCCGGGCGGCGGCCCGGTGGGCGCAGACTGCGGCACGTTCGATTTCGAGTGCGACGACGATGTGGACCAGACGGATACGGCGGCGTTCCAGCGGCTGTACGGGCAGTGACTCTCACGGACAGGCCGCTGAAAGTCCTGATGCTGTGTCGCTGCTGCCCGCTGCTGGTCAGGCGTGAAGCCTGGCAGGGATCGAGGTCGACACTTCAGGATTTGCGCTCTTCCGGCGGGGCGGCTTCGCCTAGCGGGCCTTTGATGGCGCTGCGCAGGAAGCGCATCTTCACGTTGGCGGCCTCGTCTACCTTGAGGACCACTTCTTCATCGCGCACATCCACCACCGTCCCGATTATGCCGCCGATGGTCAGCACGCGGTCGTTCTTCTTGAGCGAGCGCAGCATCTGTTCATACCTCTGGCGCTCCTTGGCGCGGCCGCGTGACATCACCCACCAGAAAACCACCAGCATCAGAATCAGCAAAATGAACGGACTGCGCAACAGAGCTTCCCAACCCGACATCGTCGGTTGCGTGGCCGGTGCTGTCTGCGCCAAGCATGCAAGCAGGTCGATCATTCGTCATCCCTTGTGTTGGCGGCAGCCGGTCCGGCGAGGAAGGCCCGCTGCCAGTCTTCAAAAGTGCGGTTGACGATCGCCTCACGCATTTGCCGCATGAGAGCCTGAAAGTAGTGCACATTATGCAGCGAGACCAACGTGCCTCCAAGCGTCTCGCCGCACATGATCAGATGTCGCAGGTACCCGCGCTCGAAGCCGCGACAGGTATAACAGTCGCAGGTCGGATCCAGCGGTCTGTCGTCCAGCTTGTGACAGGCGTTGCGCAGCCGCACCGTCCCGGCACTTGTAAAGGCATATCCCTTGCGCCCGTTGCGGGTCGGCAGCACGCAGTCGAACAGATCCAGACCAGCGCCGACGGCGTGCGCCAGATCGGCCGGCGTGCCGACCCCCATCAGGTAGCGCGGCTGCTCGGCAGGCAGCTCGTGAGCGAAGGCGCGCAAGAAGCTGTGCAGCTCCCGCGGTGTTTCACCGACCGACAACCCGCCCAGCGCGTAGCCGTCGAAGCCGATTTGCCGCAATTGTTCCAGACACGAGCGCCGCAGGTCGAGTTCCAGTCCGCCCTGGACTATGCCGAACAGGGCCTGGTCAGTGCGTCGATGTGCCTGGCGGCTGCGGCGCGCCCAGGCCAAGGTGCGTTGAACCGCCGCGGCCAGCCGGGAGCGCTCGCTGGGCAGCGGCGGGCATTCATCCAGCACCATGATGATGTCGGCGCCGAGCTGATTCTGGACGCTGATGGCTGCTTCCGGCGTCAGTCGCACCAGGGTACCATCAAGGTGCGAGCGGAATTCCACGCCGTCGTCGTCGAGGCGTCGCAGTTCGGCCAGCGAGAAGACCTGATACCCGCCGCTGTCGGTCAGAATGGGCCGATTCCAGTTCATCAGACGATGCAGCCCGCCCAGTTGCCGGACCACGTCCGCCCCGGGGCGCAGCATGAGGTGGTAGGTGTTGGCCAACAGAATTTGCGTACCGGTCGCAGCGAGTTGATCCGGCGACAGCCCTTTGACGGCCCCATAGGTGCCCACCGGCATGAAGGCCGGCGTATCGATACAGCCGTGCGCAGTCGTCAGTTGCCCGCGACGGGCCGTGCCGCAAGTCGAAAGCAGCGTGAAGTCGCAGGCCGTGGACACCGACGATCGTCAGGTTGTTTTCTTGGGCGCCAGTTGCAATCCGTGCTCGGCCAGGCGTGCCTTGACCTCGTTCAGTGAGGTGACGCCGAAGTTGCGGGTGGCCAACAGATCCGCTTCGGTGTACTTGATCAGGTCGCCGAGCGTCTGGACATTGAGTCGCTGGAGGCAGCGGCGCGCCCGCACCGAGAGTTCGAGTTCGGCGACGGGCTTGTTCAAGACGGCCTCCTGGCCGGCCGGCACGGGCGGCAACGGGACAGCGGCCTGCTCTTCCAGCTTCTCGACGTCGATTTCGTCCGGGCTCATACCCAGCCGCAGGCCCTTCTTGGCTAGCAAGTTCTTGATTTCGATCAGCGATGTCTCGCCGAAGTTCTTGTAGGCCAACAGCTCGGCTTCGGTCAGGCGAATCAGCTCACCAAGCGTGCGGATGTTCATCTTCTTGAGACAATTGCGCGCCCGGACGGAAAGCTCGAAGTCGGTCAGGGGCGTATCCAGCAGCCGGGCGCGGAGATCCACCGGCTCGCGCACGCCCTCTTCGATCACCATTTGCATGCTGCTTTGCACATCCTTGTAGAACAGTCGGGCACGAGCATGGTTGGGAAAGGCCCGCAGCACCCGCCGCAGGCAAGCCGCCGCGTCCTCATAGCGCCCGATGTCCTCGTAAATCACCGCTGCGTTCATCAACGCGTTGACGTAGGCGCGCGGTTGCAGCGTGAGCCGTTGGTACAGCTCCAGCGCCTTCTCATCTTCGCCGCTCAGGTCGTACAGGCGCGCCGCGCGGAACATGGCCTCGACATGATCGGGATCGAGTGTCATGCACTTGTCGAAGTTGTCCAGAGCCGCCTGCCGATCTCCGCCGGCCTCGGCCACCAGCCCACGCGCGAAGTACCACTCGGCCCGGTCGGGACCGGCTTGCGCATGCTCGCTCACCAGCTTCTCGGCAGCGGCCAAGTCCCCCTTCCGCACTTGTATGGCTGCCATCCGCATGTCGATATCCAGGCGATCCCAGCCCAGTCGAGCGGCTTGCCGGTACTCTTCCAAGGCGGCGTCGAAGCGGTCGAGGGCGGCGGCGGCCTGGGCGGCGTAATAATGCCGTTCGCGCGTGTCCGGCGCGCTCTTCAGGTGTTCCCAGGCTTCGCTATAGCGCCCCAGGATCCAGAGAGCCAGACCAAGCCGCAGATGGTCTCCGTTGCCAGCCTCGACCCGTTCCTGGTACTGACGCGTGAGGTCTTCGAAGCGTTCCCGGGCCGACTGAGTCGCATGGGCCGCGTCGGCGAACCGGTCGATCGTCTCGATGGACAGTTCGGCCTGGTCGAAGAAACTGGACAGGTCGATCCTTTCGGTCGTCATCGCTGCTGAGCTCCGCCAGACGCCCCGCTCCCCGGCAGGCGACGCGTCGCAAGTCGCCTATAATAGTCCCGGTGACCCGCTTGACAAGCCCGCCCCCGCGGCGCTGGAGTGTGCACGGGCCGTCCGCCGACCGATATGAAGGTTGTCTTCTGGCCGCAGCAGGTGCCGGCATGAGCACGCATAACTGTCCATTCTTGCAAGCCCTTTCTGAACGGGTGCTGATCTTCGACGGCGCCATGGGCACCAGTATTCACGCGCTGGACCTGCCGGCGGCCGACTACCGCAACCTGGAGAACTGCAACGAAATATTGGTCGAGACGCGCCCCGACGTCATCGCTGCCATTCACCGCAGCTTCCTGGAGGTCGGCTGCGACGCGGTTGAGACCAACACGTTCGGCGCCAATCGGGTCGTGCTGGCCGAATACGGTCTGGCCGACCGCACTTATGATCTGAATCGTGCCGCCGCCCGTCTGGCTGCCCGGGTTTGCGGGGAGTTCGCCACCGCGCAACAGCCACGCTTCGTCGTCGGGTCGATTGGGCCGGGGACGAAGCTGGCCTCGCTGCGCCAGATCAGTTACGACGAGTTGCACGCCAGCTATCTGGAGCAGATGCGCGGGTTGTTGGACGGTGGGGTGGACGTGCTGCTGGTCGAGACCTGCCAGGACATCCTGCAAGCCAAGGCGGCCATCGCCGCGGCGCGGTCGGCCTTCGAAGTTTGCGGGCGCCGTGTCCCGCTCATGTGCCAGGTCACGATGGAGACCACCGGCACGATGCTCATGGGCACGGATCTGGCGGCGGCCGTGGTGGCGCTGGAGGCGTTCCCGGAAGTGGACGTCATCGGTTTGAACTGTGCCACCGGCCCGCAGGAGATGAGCGCCCACGTGCGCTACTTGTCGCAGCATTGCCGACGCTACCTGAGCGTGCTGCCCAACGCTGGCCTGCCACAGGTGATCGACGGCCGGCCCCATTTTCCGCTCACGCCCGGGGAACTGGCCCGCTGGCTGCACGAGTTCGTAGTTAAAGATGGCGTCAACATCGTCGGGGGCTGTTGCGGCACCACGCCGGCTCACTTGGCCGCGGTCGTGCGGACGCTGGCCGGGGTGCGGCCGGCAGCACGCCAGCCACAACATGAGGCGGCCGTCAGCAGCTTGTATCAAGCCGTTCCACTGCGACAGCAGACCAGCTTTCTGATCATCGGCGAACGCTGCAACGTTAACGGCTCCCGGCAATTTAAGCGGCGGTTGCTGGAGGGCGACCTGGACGGACTGGTGCAGTCGGCCCAGGAGCAGCTACAAGAAGGTGCGCATGTCCTGGACGTGTGCGTGGATTGCGTGGGACGTGACGGCGTGGCCGACATGCGCCGCGTCGTCGAGCGTTTCGGCAGCGATGTCAACGCACCGCTGATGCTGGACAGCACACAACCCGAGGTGATCGAGGCCGGGCTGAAGCTGGCCGGGGGCAAGTGCATCGTCAATTCCGTCAATCTCGAGGACGGCGAAGCCAAGCTGGCCCGCATTTGTGCGTTGCTGCGGCAGTATGGCGCCGCGGTCGTGGCCCTGACCATCGACGAAGACCCCCAGGCGGCCATGGCCAAGACTGCCGAGCGCAAGCTGGCCATTGCCGCCCGCCTGTACGACCTGCTGACCGGCAAGTACGGTATCGCCGCCGAGGACATCTTCTTCGATTGCCTGACTTTCCCCATCACGACAGGCAACGCGGAAGACCGGCGGCTGGCGCTGGAAACGCTGGAGGGGGTGGAGCGCATCCGTCAGCGTTTCCCGGAATGTCAGTCGTTGCTCGGGGTGAGCAACGTGAGCTTCGGTCTCAAACCGGCCGCCCGCGTGGTGCTGAATTCGGCTTTCCTGTCCGAGGCCTGTCGGCGCGGGCTGACGGCGGCGATCGTGCATGCCGGCAAGATCCTGCCGCGCCATCAGATCAGCGATGAGCGCTGGCAGGCCGCCTTGGACCTGATCTATGACCGGCGCACGGCCGGCGATCCGCTGGAACGGTTCATCGCCCTGTTCGCGCAAGACGAGCAGGTCGACGACCGGGTGCGTATCGCCAACCTGCCGATCGAGAAGCGGCTCCAGCGTCACATCATTGATGGTCAGAAGGCCGGCCTGGAGGCCGACTTGGACGAGGCGCTTCAGCGATACGATGCGCTGCACATTCTCAATGAGTTCCTATTGGAAGGCATGCGCGTCGTAGGCGAGCTGTTCGGTAGCGGACAGATGCAGCTTCCATTCGTGTTGCGCTCGGCTGAGACCATGAAAGCCGCGGTCGCCTACCTGCAAGCTTACATGCCGCGCAGCACCAGCGCCGGCCGCGGGAAGATCGTGCTGGCCACGGTGCGCGGCGACGTGCACGACATCGGCAAAAACCTGGTGGACATCATCCTGACCAATAATGGCTACACGGTCTACAACTTGGGTATCAAGCAGCCGATCGCCAATATCATCAACGCCTATCGCGAGCATGACGCCGATGCGATCGGCCTGAGCGGACTGCTGGTCAAGTCCACGCTGGTGATGCGCGAAGACCTGCTGACGCTCAATCAACAGGGCATAGCGGTGCCGGTGATCCTGGGCGGGGCCGCGCTGACGCGCCGATACGTGGAGAACGAGCTGCGTCCGCTGTACGACGGACCGGTACACTACGCCAAGGATGCTTTCGAGGGGCTGAAGCTGGTCGGTGAAATCGTGGCTCATCGGCGCGCCACGGCCGCGCGGCATGTGCCGGCCGAACCAGTAGCGGCGCCGGCAAGTCCGCAGCGCGATCTTTTGATGACCGAGCAGCGGTTGGGGCTCAAGCCGCTGGAACGCGACTTTGCCGAGTTCGCCGACGCCGTCGAGGCCGAACGCCGTGCTGAGGAAGACGTGGCGCCGGAACCTGGTGCCCGGCGTTCTGACATCGGCCATACCTATCCGGTGCCGCGCCCGCCATTCTGGGGCACGCGGGTTGTGGACATCGATCTGCGGGCGGCCCTGGCGTATATCAACGAGACCATGTTGTTTCAGGTGCAATGGGGGTTCCGCAAGCAGCGGCGAAGCACCGCTGACTGGCGTCGTTACGTGGAGACCGAGATTCGGCCCATCTACCGGCAATTGGTGGAACGCTGCCAGCGTGAGGCGATTCTCCAGCCTCGCGCCATTTACGGGTACTGGCCGTGCAACGCGGATGGCGACGACCTGATCATCTTCGGCCCGCCGCCGGCAGACCTTGATCGTCCGGAGTTGCACGGTCCGGAACTGGTGCGTTTTCGGTTTCCGCGGCAGCGTAAACCCCCCTATTGGTGTTTGTCGGATTTCTGGCGACCACTGACGTCGGGGGTCGTGGACGTGGCCGCGTTGTTCGTAGTCACAGCCGGTCGGCGTGTCAGCGAAGTGGCCCGACACTGGTTCGAGCAAAACCAATACCAGCAGTACCTGTTCCTGCATGGACTGGGGGTCGAGCTGGCCGAAGCGCTGGCGGAGTATCTGCACAAGCAGATTCGCGTCGAGCTGGGCGTTGCCGGACAAGACGCCCGCGACTTGCAAAAGCTCTTTCAGCAAGGTTATCAGGGCAGCCGCTACAGCTTCGGCTATCCGGCCTGCCCGAATCTCGAAGATCAGGCACTGTTGGTAAAGCTGTTGGACAGCGAACGCATCGGCGTCACGCTAACCGAGGAATACCAACTGGTACCTGAACAATCCACAAGCGCCATCGTTAGCTATCATCCCGAGGCGCGTTACTTCAACGTGCGCTAAGCGGTTCCGGTTGGCACTGACACGGGCTTGGTCGTCACTCCGAGGGCAAAAAAGAAAGGAGCCGGACTCATCATCCGGCTCCTGGTGTTGTGCTTCTACGGTGCTACGCGCTTAGCGGCGACGCAGAACCAGGCCCGCCAGAGCCAGGAGCATCAGGCTGGCCGGCTCTGGGATCACGATGACCTTGTTCAGGTACGCCGGCACCGGCGGATCCGGCTGCGGATTCGTCGGGGTGCCGCTGTAGTTGGTCGCCGTCACTTCAATAGTCATCTGGCCGGGCGCGATTGCGCGGGCCGCACCGAGCAAGAAGACGCGGTGAGAACCACCAATGTACAGGTTGTACGGCTGGTCAGCGGTCACATTGCGCTGCCCGCTGGCGGTGATGGCGATCAACCCGGTCGGGTTGTTGTAGAAGATGTCCGGATCGCCGTCCCACTTCTTGTTGGCCGGAGGAGAAATACCCCGGTTGTCAAGCTGATAGAAGGCGATCTTGCCATTCTCGATGCCGCCACCGGTGTAAGCGCCGTTGATCCGGATCAGAATGCCGTTCAACGCACCAACCTGGGACGGAGCCGGCTCGTTGTTGAACCGCGCCCAGATGTACACGAACGGTGCGTTCGGGTCATTCAAGTCGATCGTGATGTCGCCAAGCGAGCCGTACGGCGGGACGGCGTAGGCGCCGCCAACCTTCGCGAGCTCATAGCCGTGATTCAGATCGTACCCGTCGTTGAAGCTGTGCTTGAACGCCAGGCTCGGGGTCGCCAACCCATAGGGGTCAGCGCTGCTCGTGAAGAAGAAGTCGATGCTGGCCACAGCGGCACTTGCCAGCATGCTTACTACAAGAAGACTCAGTGCTCTCTTCATAATCCCATTCTCCTGCAAGGTGAATGTCAGTGGAGTCTACCTCCAACCTCCTGAGAACGATGACCGACGCGGGTGACGCTCACCCTCCTCTCACAAACTAGTTTATACCCCGTCGCCCGAGCGATTGCAAGCTTTTCTCGCGCTAAAAAACGGTATGCGTTGGTCTGATTTGGAGCAAACCGCGAGCGCCCCTCAAATGAGGTGTGAAAGCGAGAAGTGAGGGGCGATAAGTCGATGCCCAGCGTCGTTGGCTCGTCGCCTGCCTTGTACCGCTAAGCGCTTGCAGATCAGCATCTTAGCTGCGAAGTAGGCGATGTTTAACCCGACTGTCTTTTACGCGGGTGGTCTGCGTGCCGGCTGAGCCCTGCCTGGTTGCGTGTTTGAACAGGTTGAACTATGTTGCCGGATCGGGTACAAGATGTAGTAGGCACCTGGGCGCGGCAAGCCACACCTGTTGCGCGGTGGGTGCGGCTGGAATTGGCCTGTGTTTCTCAAACGCATTATTTTACAGGGGTTTAAGAGCTTTGCCGACCGTACCGAGTTCGAATTCGGTGACGGGATAACGGCGATTGTCGGGCCGAATGGCTGCGGCAAGAGCAATGTCGTGGACGCCGTTCGCTGGGTGCTCGGGGAGCAGTCGGCCCGCAGCCTGCGTGGCGAAAAAATGGCCGACGTGATCTTCGCGGGCTCGCGTTCGCGCAAGCCGGCCAATTTCGCGGAAGTCACGCTGGTCTTCGACAATCGCCGCGGCATTCTGCGCTGCGATTCGCAGGAAGTCACCGTCGGGCGCGTGCTATATCGCAGCGGCGAGAGCGAGTACCGGCTGAACGGCAATCCTTGTCGTCGCAAGGACATTCGCGAGCTGCTGCTCGATACGGGCATCGGCGTGGACGCCTACAGCTTCATTGAACAGGGCCGCGTGGATTCCCTGTTGCAGGCCAATCCGCTGGAACGGCGAGAACTATTCGAAGAAGCGGCCGGCATTAGTCGCTACAAGGTGCGCCGGGCCGAAGCGCAGCGTAGGCTGGAGCGCACTGAGCAAAACCTGGCGCGCCTTCAGGACATTGTGACCGAGCTGGAACATCGCTTGCGCAGCGTGCGTCTGGCGGCCGGCAAAGCCCGCAACTATCAGCAATATGATGCGCGGCTGCGCGAGCTGCGTTCCACGTTCACGTTGGCCGAATATCACGGGCTGGAACAAGCGCGCCTGAAGAGCGAACAGGAAATCGCCGGTCTGAACGCGGAGCTCCAGGAACTGCGCGCCGCGCTGGCCTCCTGTGATGCCGAGGCGGCGGAGCTGGAGCGCGACCGGCAGCGTCTCGACGAGCAGATACAAGCAGCCGACCGCGACCTGCTGGACCTGCAAACCGGACTGAGCGCGCTGGCCGAGCGCATTGCGCAGGCCGAGAAGCGCCTGCCCGAGTTGGCGGCGGCCCGCGACCGGCGGCAAACCCAGGCGGCGGAAATGGCGGCACGCTTGTCCGAGGAACGGCAGCGCTTGGCCGATGAGCAGGCGGCTCTGGAAGCATTGCGTCAACACGAGCGCGAACTGCTGGCGCAGGTCGAGGACGCCGACGCGCGCTACCGGGCCGCGGAGCAGGCCGCCGATCTGGCCCGCCAACGCTTGGAGCAAGAGCGGCTGGCGGCATTCGAGGCGGCTCGTCAGGAAGCCCGCTTGCAAAACGAGCGGGAAAACCGCAGCGCGCAGCAGGCGCGGCTGACGGCCCAGTTGCAGCGCTTGGTCGCCCGTCAACAGGAGCTGCTGACTGAGCAGCAGCAGGTGGCCACCCAGCTTGCCGGGCTGTTGGCCACGCTGGAGCGGCTGGAGCATGAGCACGCGGAACTCGGCGCGGAGTTGCGGCGTACCGAAGAACGCTGGCAGGAACTGTTGGAAGAAATCGAGCAAGTTGATGGGGAGATTGGCGCCGTCAAGGAGACCCGCAGTGCCGTCGCTTCGCGGCTAGCGCTGCTGGAAGACATGGAGCGACGGTTGGAAGGTGTCGCCCGCGGCACACAGGCCGTGCTGGCGTGGCGCGAGGACCCGCAGTATGCCGACCTGGTGGCCGGTCTGGTGGCCGATCTCTTGCGGATCGATGACCCGCGCGTCGCAGTGCTTCAGCCGGTGCTGGCAAACTTCGAAGACCACGTGGTGGTGCGCGACACCGAGCGGTTTCTGAGCGAGTTGCAGCGACGGGGTGGTCCGGTCGGCCCCTTGCGCGTGGTGTCGTTGGATCGGCTGGAGCGAGCGCCGGCTCTGGTGCGCTACGACCACGTGCCGGGGTTCGTGGCCCGGGCGGCCGACTGGGTGCGCTGTGGGGCCGAGTTTCGGGCACTGGCCGAGCATTTGCTGGGTCGCACCTTTGTCGTCGATCGGCTGGAGACGGCGCTGGCGCTGGCGCGACAAGCGTTGGCCGGCTGCGTGTTCGTTACG